>Ga0206863_1039_pt1 | contig 49901 bp, 50 predicted proteins | sample Alteio_BWOrgCont_41_FD_152634 | JGI IMG/M metagenome (GOLD analysis project Ga0206863, IMG submission 152634) | Enriched cells from forest soil in Barre Woods Harvard Forest LTER site, Petersham, Massachusetts, United States -... | ecosystem: Environmental > Terrestrial > Soil > Temperate forest >...
GCATGAGCTTGGGCCCCTCTGCATTTAGCCGGTCATTTATGTTGCCCGGCGTAAGCCCCTTCGAGATCAGTCCAGCCGAGTTCGGGAAGATGAAGTACATTACATCCTTTCCGATACCACTATTCGACGCCTTCGTGCAGATGCCATCGGGGCCGAACACAGCGCAACCAGGATTCCCCAACTCATCGTGCAGCCTCATTGAACCTTCGCCAATTTTGCATGCAGGTCCTGTGTCTGCAACGATTGCGTAACTCGTTTTGCCGTTGTAGACCACCGCCGCGATGTCACCGATGTGAATCGTTATCCCGTTGCGGAGATCCGAATATTTCTTCGCGACGAATTCGCTCGAAAGCACGAGGTAGGGAACGTGTTCCGCGTCCACGCTGCTTCCGGGAGGGGTGGGGTAATGCCAAGCGGTCTCGGGCAAGTTCGTGCCGCCCCTGCGCTTCGAGAGTTGTGAGCCGTCAGCATCTATAGCCATTTTGGCGTCGTAGAATATGACATCGCCTTTGAGCTTTAAGAAGGCCGTGTTCCGACTCGGATCAGAGCTGCATTTGAAAGGCTCTACCAGCTTCTTCCCGTCACATATGTCGCTCCGATCACATGCGGAGTATCGCGCTTGCAGAGCCGCCAGCGATTGTGAGGTTTTGAAGTCGATCCCCGAGACTTCCGCCGTGGAGGCGGCTGGGGGCTCATAGGTTGATTGAGCAACTACGACGGGCGAATATACCCCGAGCAAGAGAACAATAGCTTTACGGATCGACATAGAAACCTCCAACACACGGTAGGCGGTAACGATAGCACTTTGCTTCACTGTCGGTGCGACGGCCTATCTCTAATATTCCCCGTCCAATAAGCGGCGTGAAAGCACAGTCATTATTCCCTCATCCCTTCTGGACGTCGAAAAAATCCGGCTCTGCTGCATTAACTGGCGGAGGGGATAAAGGGACATCTGCAGACGTTACGATGAAGTATGTTCAAGCGCCGCCGCTTTCCTGTAAAAATCATTCTGGTCTGTGTTCGCTGGTATGCAAGCATGGCATCCCATACCGGGATATGTCTGAGATGATGCAGGAGCGCGGTGTGAACATGGATGCTTCGACGATCTTTCGTTGGGTCCAGTGCTATGCTCCGGAGCTTGAGAAACGCGTGCGGTGGTATCAGGGATATCGCTCCGGATCCTGGCGCGTCGATGAAACCTATATCCGCGTCGGCGGTCAATGGAACTACTTGTTCTGGGCAGTGGACAAGCGTGGCGAGCTGATCAATTTCATGCTGCTGGATCGTCGGGACACAGGAGCAGCATATCGCTTCCTGGGCAAAGCCCTAAAGACGATGCGGCGCTGGCCACCGCACTCGATCATTACCACAAGCTTGGCTCCTATCCCAAAGCCATCCATCGGCTGTGGCGTGAACGTAAACTAAGCGGCGACACCAAGCACCGCACCTCGAAATATCTGAACAACATCATCGAGGCAGACCATGGCGGCATCAAGCGAGTCCTCCGCCCAACCCGTGGCTTTCAAACGATGAAGACGGCTTACGCCACGATCAAAGGCTTTGAAGTTATGCGCATGATCCGTCGTCGGAAACACATCCTCTGTCGGCCTAGGTTGCTGGCGAAATCCTGTTTGTTAACACCGTGATTGGTCTCGCCGCGTAACGCTGACGAAATCCGCAGCTGACCTGCACCCATGGGTAGTTAATGCAACAGAGCCAATCTTTGAGACTGCGCCTATCTGGCGCCTGATATTGCTACCGGGGTAATCGCCCACTGGGCCGACTGCCCCGCGCTGGCCTGGGACTGTTCCACCGCGTGACCGCGATCGTCGAGCCCCAAGACCTGTCCGGTCGATTGATTCACGAGATAGAAGTAGCCGTTGCCGGCTGTTTGCACATCCCAGCTTTGTTCAGGCAATCCGTTGGCCGTAGTCTCGGTCACCGCCGTTTCGCTGGCCGCGTCGAGCACTACAGTTCGGCCATTCCCCGAAGCATGCAAATTCGCGATGGTGAATGCGCCGTTGTTGTCGCTGGCGATGGTCCACTGAAGGCGCGTGTCAACGATGCCGTCGAGGCCGACCAGCAGAGAGGAAATGCTGGCGCCGACGGTGCTGCTGTCGCCTCCCAGCAGCAGTGACGCCTTGCGGTTTGTCAGCTTGTAGTGCAGCGATGCGTCGAGCTTGCCGCCCACCGCATCCATTCCGGGGAGTACAGTCGAATAGTTCGGCGCGGCCGGGTTTGTCAGGAAGTTCGGGTCGGCGCTGTCGAAGAGCGCCAGTCCCTCCCACTCGAACAATGCATTAGGTGACGTGAAGTCCTGCTGGAACCTGCTGAATGGACCACCGCCGTCGGGCATTTCAACATCATTCGGCGCCCAATATTCGATGCCCATGGCAAGATTGCCAGGCAGCGACTGGACGACGCTCTCAAGGTCGAGGAGGAACTGACGCTGCGCCGCGCGGGTAGGCGCATACCAGGGGTCGAGCGCGTCGAAGCCGGGTTCGTAGTGCTCGCCGGTTTCAAGGATGTAGATCGGTTTGCCCAGGGTCTGCGCGGCCTGGAGCAGCATATCGGCTTCTACTGGCTGATGGTTGGGGTTGGTCTGCGCCGCCTGCGCGTCGGTCAACGGCCCGTGAAAGATGGGGTAATAGCTCTGGCAGATCGCGTCATAAGTGAGACCGTTCGCATTCGCGCTGGTAAAGAAGCTGGTCATGTCGAAACCGGGCGTAATGTGAATGCAGGTAAGAGGAGATGGAAGCGCCGGCCCGACGCTGGTGTCGCTCGCCGCATCGGCAACCGCGGTGAGGCCTGCCTTCTCAAGCGCCGCAAAGGCGGCGAAGTGGTTAAATGGGAAGAAGCCCGGGCCGCCCAGAAAACCTGTGTCAACCTCATTGCCGATACTCACCATGTCCGGCATCAGGCCTGCCTTGCGATACATCTCCAACTCGGCCTTGGTGTAGTTGTAAATGTTGGCCGCGAGCTGTTCCTGCGTGAGTCCGGTCCACGATCCCGGAATAGACTGCGAGCTGCCTCCGTCGAAGAAGAGAGTTACCTCCAGGCTGAATCCGAGATCGCGTGCGCGTCTCGCGAGATCGAGCTCCTGCGCGTCGGTCTCGATGAAGCAAAAGTTTCCGGTGCAGGTGTTGGCCGGCTGGTTCGGATAGTACGGAGGAATGGAAGTAGGGCGCAGCCGGATGGAATTGAAGCCGTGATCTTTGAGGATTTTGAGAATGTCCTCGGGCTGCTCGGCATCTTTCCACCACGGCAGACCGGTTTTCAGACGCAGCGCCTCCATTTTTTCCTGCTCCGCAATATCCGCGCCACGCCAGAAGGCAGGCCGCAGCTGCCATAGCTGCGTCTGCGAAGGATTGCCGGCGGCCAGCGCGGTCCGCAAACCCTGACTACCGGATTCGGTGAGGAGTCCGCCGGTAACGACGCTCTTCAGGGTCGAATAACCGTTGGCGCCTTCGGCGATAAGCCAGCTCTGAAACGGCGATGTAGAACATGGCTGAGCCTGCACTGCCGGTAACAGGGGATTCTCGGCCAGACACAGGCCGGTGGCCTGATCGGTGAGCTTCCATGCACCACCGTCGAGTCGCGTAAGCGCCCAGCGCTGCGCCAGGCTGCCGAAGTTACGCGGCGACTCCGCAACTTCGCCACTTCTCCCGGACGAATTTACCGCGAGCTGGAGGCCCGACGACTGATTCATAAGAGCGTAGACCTGGCCGTCCTGTGGCGTCGGGTCAACTGGTTCGGGTGGCTGCTGCGCCCATCCGTTCAAAGTTAAGGACAGCAGGAAGATCCCTGCTGTATCACCGCCAAAACGCAATAGGTTCCTATCCATGAGTGCACCCCGTAGCAGCTCTTCAAACGCCGAGCGTCGCCCAGCTACAAACTCTATGCATCGGCATGGAAGCCGCGAATCCGCCAAAAGTCGGATCGGTTGTTTTTTCCAGATCTAGAGCCTGTTATGGGGGTTCCCATCAGAGACTATGGAATTCAAACCATGTGGACGAAAGCTACGATCCGGCGTTCCTGGATCATCTTGCTCAGCTTGTTTCAGAAACCGGTGCGGCGTGATCATCGTTATTCAGTGCGCAGCAACAAAGCGGCCCGATGCCGGGTGCTTTATTTCGGCGGCTGGAAGGCCCGTGTCCTTTGTGGCGAAGCCGAATAATCGGCCCCTCCGACAGAGCGCGTGTGTATGCGCGGCCGGATGACCTCTACGAAAGCGGAAAACCTTCGAGAAATGTGCTTCTTGAGTACAACAAACAGCCCGCAATAACCCTCTCGGCCTGTCTCCTGCGTACCGACTCTACGAAAACCTGGCATATCGGCGACTGGTTGAAGCATTCGGCGCGGCGAGTGTCTTTATCCTGTCCGCAGGATGGGGCTCAATCGGAGCGGAGTTTCGACGTTCAGGGCCTTGGGCGTTGGCACCGTGACTTATCAATCTACCTGCCAACGAAAGCGCAAATGGACGAGCGATCACGGCTGTTGGCTGAAAGGCCGCCCTACCACCAATTGGTATGTAGGATCTAAGACTCTCCAGCACCTAACTTTTGCGAGGCAGTGTCGCCAGTGCGTGACAAACCGGATTATCACGTACCGATCATCTCAAGGCGCATTGTCGATTCTGGTATTTGAACGGCACTGGTGCCTCATCGCTGCCACGCGGCACACATCTCGCACACGAAACGCAGTCCAAAGTCGAATCTGCGCAGCGTTCTGGAACAATGTCGTTGATGAAGCAAATCAGTGGCATCTCCGACGCGGATGGTCGATTTGAACAATCTGCGTGAGACAATCGCGTCAGTCTTTCCCAAACTCACCGCTGAGAGGGGGAACGCAGAGTAGCCGATCTAGCTTTCTCGGATGACCTTCGCTTTCCTTTTTAGGATCGATGCTGCGGCTTCACCTGCCTCACAGATAACAGCCGCATTATTAATACTCTATCGAGTCGTCGCCCGATAGCTCAAAGTTGGCTTCTTTGCAGCCTCGCTGCTATGACTCGCTGGCATCATCACGATAGGGAGCATCGCGCCAGCGATCAGAAGAGGAATCAAGGCAGCGATGGAGAACTCTTAGGCGACAATCATTTCGGCGCATCTTTCATCAGTCGGCTGATACCCCGGCGACCGCTTTTGCGGAAATATCCCCTCGCGTTTTGCGATCGGAGATGACATCACCCGGCCTGCAAGGAAGGCCGCATATTCGAAAGCGTGCCGAAAAGCGGTGGGGGCAGGAAAGGAATTCCGCGCACATTACCCCCAAAGCCCCGAAACGTTACTGATAATCAGTTGTTCTGCGCTCCTATAGGTGCCGCTTGGGGTTCTGGCGGTTGTTGCTGAGGTGCAGGAGGAGCGGGTGCGGGAGCGTCGGGTTGATCTGCCTGATTGCCATCCGGGTTAGCATTGGGTATCTGTTTTGGCTGGTTTGCAGCACCATCCCCATTACCATTTGTCATTGCCACAGCTGCAGGGAGCGCTGGATTCGGCGCAAGGGGTGCCGGCGCGGTTGACTTGTCGTCTACCTGAAGCTTTGAAGCAAGGCGGTCCAAATTGTCGGGAACAAGTCGTTCAGCAAATCCTGCTAGAAACGACCACAGGAAAAGCTTGGCATAGTCGGCGTGGGATACGAGTGGTGGCCAATGAAATAAATCCTGAAACCAGATGCCACCAGCCGTTGGTGGTTTTGGAACATTAAAAGCCGGGAAGATTGATCCAGTGATGATGCTTCCCATGAACATCCATGCAAGAATCACCGCGAAAACGGCACCGAGCAAAGGGGACAGCCATAAGTAATAGCGAGCGTCATCCAGGCCCAGCACGCTAATAAGTGGGTCGCCGTCAGAAGGAATGTTCTGCATCCTTCGCTGTGAGCTGACGAATCCTCCAATAATTCCCCAATAAACCACGCAGATGGCCGTGGCCGCGGTGGAATGAATGTTGCCGGCACCCATGCTGAAGTGGAAAAAAGGGAAGCTGGCGTTTAGGTGAGGCTCATGTAAGCAGAGAAGCAGAGCCACCAATCAAATGAACGTATAGTGGGTAATCGATTTGGCACATCTCAGCGTTAGGTGTTTTCTGAGACGTTCGCGATCGGGGATTAGAGCGTAGTACCAATGCAATACATCAACGAGTCTGCTTAAGTCGGCTCTCAGGAGCGTTACGTTTTGCGTGGAGTCTATTTGAGTGGGCGGGTTCGAGGCAATATAGGCTTTGTAGACGGTCGGGCTGGAGATTTCGCGAAAGCGCTCACGAACTATCCAGACGTTTCTTTGCAGAGCGTCCGGTGGCTGCAACTTAACGACGATACTTTCGAGGCGAAAAACATCTCCCCAGGTCAGCGCATTGGGGTCTTTTGCCTTTTCTAGGATACTTTCAGCCTCTTGTCTGTCAGCTACTTGTTGTCGAGCATCATTCTTATCGACCGGAAAATCGCTGTACGCCAAACCTGAATAGACCGCAGCGATATGATCGAAGTAAGAACGGGCATAATGTGGAAGCTTTGTCCGGGTGTGGCTATCGGTAGGCAGATCCGAGCCATTCGTTATCTTTTTCCAGAAATCGAGCATGTCTCCCCCTCAAGTCACCGCTGCGCAGCTTGCCGGATTCGCAGCGGAGCTAAGGGGGGTGGCTCGGAGCATGCAAACGAGCGGCAACTATAATAACGCGAAATATCGGAAAGGGAATGAAAATCTATCGGCTTTATTGAGTCATTTATCCAGCTGTTCCAGACCGTCATTAGTACCGCCCGAAACACGCGGGGGCCGATATTGCGGGAAAGTTCGGACCTGACTTAGCAAAATCTGGGTTCTGGGGGTATCACCGGCTATCGGAACTTTCCTGGAACCGGCTCGAAATGTCCGTATTGCCGACCACACATCCTGTACGAGTCAAAAAGTGGACCCGGTACAAGAAACCAAGATCTGGCGGTGGGCTACTTTTGCTAGGCCGCAGCGCCCCGCCTACGCGGCGCACTGTGGCCTAGTTTTGCACGGGCCCTCATAGCCCAACTCACTTGGAGCAACTTTGACAAGGCAATGCTGCTGGCCAAAGATAATGGCTTGGCGTAATCTATCGCCGAACAGGTCTTCCCGGTACAACATACGCCAGACCAAAGGAAAGCGATAGACTTTGCCGTGTAAAAAAAGAGATGACCCGAAGTGGAACAGGCTGGGCAATCGCAGCGGTCTTGTCTTTATGTCTTCTAGGCGGCTGCGCAAATTCGACAATCATGATCAGCTCGACGCAGCCACCCCTCTCTGGTGGCCGAGACATAGCAGCTGTTTCATCAAGATACTTCGGGATGCATATTACGAATGCCGCGGACGGAACTCCATGGCCGGTCGTGCCATTTGGAACATGGCGTCTTTGGGACGCGTATGTAACTTGGAAGGACATAGAACCGAGCAAGGCAACGTGGAACTTCACCAAACTGGATGCACTCGTCTCCCTTGCGGAACAGCACAACGTAGAAGTTGTTCTTCCCTTGGCGCTCACTCCGCAATGGGCATCTGCAAGACCAAATGAGCCATCAGCCTACACCCCGGGAGCTGCGGCAGAGCCTTCTTCGATTCAGGATTGGATCGATTACGTGCAAGCCGTGACAACACGGTACAAGGGGAAGATTGCGTACTACGAGATGTGGAATGAGGCCAACTTGACAGCGACGTGGACTGGCACCCCTGCAGAACTCGTAGTCTTGCAACAAGCCGCTTATTCTGTCATAAAGAGCAATGACCCCAACGCACAGCTTATCTCAGCAAACCTAGTATCGGACAGCGGTCTCCCTTATATGGAAAATCTACTTAAACTGGGATACGCGGGCTCGGCCGATATCATTGGTTATCACCTTTACGTTTCACCTAAAATGCCAGAGGCCATCGCACCGCTGGCAACCAAGATTTTTTCGTTGTTGAAGCAATACGGCGTAAGCAAGCCAGTATGGAATACCGAAACGGGTTGGCTACCGGGCTGCACATTTGCGAGCGAAGATCAGCAGGCGGCTGTAGCGGTTCGGGCACTGCTGGTTGCAAACACATCGGGTGTTGAACGCTTTCTTTGGTATGCGTGGGACAATCATTGCTGCGTGACTCTGTATATGACAGAGAGAGACGATGCCACTCCTACTTCTGCGGCTTTGGCCTACGCAAATGTACAGAAATGGTTGGCCAATAATATCCTGAGTCCCTGCACGCAAGATAGGGGGCTATGGTCGTGCGGCTTGCTGCTTCGTCATGGCAGGCACGGCCTGATTCTTTGGAAACCGAGTGGAACAGCTTTCGTAGTTGATAATCTCGATTGGGCTCCTACGGTCGTTGAGGATATGTACGGCAACGACAGTCCTATGACAGGGAGGAGTCTCACAGTTGGCGAAGATCCACTATTGATCCGCGAATGATGGTCACCTTAAAAGCTGACTTTTTAGGCTGTTGAGTGCGCCGAACATTGCGTCGAGATATATGAATCTCGCAGCATAGGCTAGCTCCCAGAAACGGGGCACGGAGTTGGAATCCAGGATGTATGGGGAGATAGGAATGACATTGGAACCACTATTGTAGCTTTGAAGGTCATCCGCTTGATTGTTTCAGCGGTATCCCCATTTTCGTAACTAAGTGCTTGCAGCGTCACTCGGCCTTTTCTCAAACTGGCTACTTTCTTAATGAACTTTCCTGCCGCCTCTGGTTGGGGCGAGTTTAATGCTTCGCTGGCCATTTTGGAGTACTCAACGAAGTTAGAGTGCGTGAGCACGAATTCAACGATGATTGGGTAGGTCATCTTTTCCTGAACTGTGCTGCCATACCCTGTGCCGATTACCTGCTGCTCACCGGTGCGGCTGGGAAAGGTCACGGGATAAGTCCAATCCTCGTCCAAGCCTTTCGGACTTATCGAGATGACCCAACCCCAATCGTTCTTCAGAGGCCTTAAGCGAATCTCCAGATCTTCGGCAAATGTGTGAGAAAACTCCTCTTCTGAGGTTATCGAGCCGGTAAATGACGTTTGTTTACACGACTGCCCAGATGAACCAAGCGGACTGATTGCAAACGGATAACCTGGTAAGCCAAACCAATGTCTTCACTTTTTGGCACCATCTTTACCGCCGCTTGATTTGCGAAGTCGACACCAGAAGGAAACATTATCTCGCACGATCCGAAGGCCTTGTGAAACGACGTTATGGGTAAGTTCGAAGCATTCGCCGGTTCCAGCCCGGCCACTTTACCGAAAACGTGACTTTGCAGGCGGTCCAGCGAACTCAGGCAAAGTTCTAGCGACCACTCGCTAACAGTGGAGATATGATCCCCGGTATGCATTGGTGGCAGATTCCGTTGTTCATCGCGGTAGCGGTTTGGGGTCTCTATTTTTACTCGACGCCGAGCGCCAGGGTGGCCGAGCATCTGTCAAAGATCCGCGAGTGGTTAGGATCGCGAAGAATATGAACCAAGGCAATCTGGAATGCTAACTCAATCGGGTTTGCCGGTTTCACATCTCTCAAATTTGAGACCTTGAGCACCCGGTTAGCTTCCCGTTTTCTTTCCTCTAACATGTTGGCAAGTTCGTCGCGAACACTATTGCTTTTGGGAAGCAAACGATGCCGCTGACTTTACGCTCTTGGCCAGCTTGTCAATTTCCGTCGCCTTCTTGATTACATCGACGGAGAGCGTGCGCCCGTTCGACTTGTCCACTTCTTCCTTCAACTGTTTTGCTAGTCCGAGCAACTTGGCCGTGTCCTGCGTAAGCTGCTTCTGCCAGTAGGCATTCTGCGCATTCTGAATCTGGACCTGCTCGACAGTCTTGACGTTATCATCTCGATGCCCGAAGGGTGGCGGCAGGGGCTCCAGAGTTGGAGATTGCGAGTTCTGCGGCGGAGCCTGGGCGCCGGAAACTGCACCTGTCAGTAGAATCCCGGCTAGGGCAACTGCTACCCAGCGCAATTTGGCATTGGAGCGTCCCATCTGTTCACCCTCTGGAAGCTTGGAAACAAGTGAGCATTCCATTTAGATCGACGAATCGTACAATTGGCAAGTTTCACTCCAAAAGCGTGTCGTCGGCCATCCGGACATTATTACCCGCAGCAGCAATCTCAACTTTGGGGCCGTCGTGCTTGAAAAACGGCGATCTCGGTAACAATCCCATCGTCGACCACGCCACCCGCAAACAATCCGGAAATCAGACAACACAAGCACTTGATCAGATGGTAGCCTCTTGCACACTCGTGCCTCAGCTTCTGCACTTGTCCAGCTATGATTTGTCAAGAATAGCTCGGTCCCGTATGTACGAATTCAACCAACTGATTGTCCGGCTGAAGCGAGAGTACGGCGAGCCGATGGCTCCGCCCGCAAGAGGCCCATTTGAGCTTGTAATGTGGGAAAACGCCTGCTATTTGCTTCCCGATGATCGCCGTCTTGAGGTGTTCGAAGGTCTGCGCCATCAGGTTGGTCTGAATGCCGAATCCATTCAAAGCGCGCCTGATGAACTGCTCCTACCACTTGCCATGAGGGGAGGAATGCGTCCTGAGGTACGGGTATTTCGCTGGCGCGAGATAGCACGCATCACGCTCAACCAATTCGCGGGAGATCTCGATTCCATACTGCGGAAGCCCTACACAGAGGCCAAGAGAGCTCTGAAACAATTTCCTACGATCGGTGACCCAGGTGCGGAGAAGATATTGCTCTTTTGCGGGGTGGCCTCGGGCTTACCGATGGAGTCGAACGGCTTGCGTGTGTTAACCCGGCTTGGCTGGGGACGCATACAGAGAAATTACGGGGCCACCTACCGTTCGGTACGGGCTGCATTGGAGCCCGCGCTTCCGTCAAGTCCGGACCGGCTTGCGCAGGCATATCTCCTGCTGCGAGAGCATGGAAAGCAATTGTGTAAAGACAAGGCGCCATTATGCCATCAGTGCCCCGTCGCGGGCGGATGCGATTACGCTGCAAGGCAGATGAGTCCTTTCACCTTACGTACTCCTTGATCACCGCAGGGGAGCAGAAGCAAGCTCTTCCCTTCGGTTTGAATGCAAAGCGAACTTGCTCAAAATGAGACTTTTCACGCAGTTCAGTTTCACTATTCCGGATAGTCGGTTACACGTTAACTTAAATGCCTTCCTATTTGCGTAATGGCAAAATCGACTCTATACAGGTGTCACCGGACATTCTTTCAGAACGCACTAGGCGCGGGTTGGGAGGTCGTCGCCAGCGTCGGCCACGTCGGCAAAAGAGATGGCCGTCGATCTCGAGACGCTTGAGCCCACCTACCAGTTCACCGAGCGCTCAGGTGGTCACCTACATATCGGCCGGCGGCAAATTTGCCAGCCATGCCGACACCACCAATACAAGGAGCATCAAGAACGCCTCCGCGCGAAGCCAGCTTTGAATGAGTGCTATTCGATCCGGTTTAGAACTTCGGTTTTCCTGAAGAAGAAGACGTACACGACCTCCATGCAACAAAGCCAGGAGCACGATACATACTTTCACCATCAGCATCCGCCCCCACGCCGTATGAGGCAGCGGAGAGACAGCTCCCCCAAGACCCCTCCATGCGTTATAGATTCCGCTCAGGGAAACAACAATGAGCGCGACGGTGACTGTGCGCGAAAGGCCTCTTCCAAACTGCACAACCTCCTCTGGCGCGGCGGATTCAGCCAACTGGGGAGCGACCGCCAATCCGGCAATCACCACACCTCCTCCCCAAACGGCAATCGAAGAGAGATGAAGAAACTGCACCAGTTCTCGAAGGGTGAAATCACCGTCGGACGCCGCATGTCCGAAGCCAGCTCTGCAAACGGTGATTCCCAGGACAAGAGCAATCCCAATCCATATTCCCGCCTTACTCCTGAAAGCAGGCGGGAAAAGAGAGAAAACGAGCAGAAAAGGTACGAGACAGAAGCTCATCGCCAAGGTATGCCCAGAGTGCGTTGTCAGTACATCCGGCAAGGCACTCCAGGCTAGCTTCCATGAAGAATCGCCCGTCATCGAAGCCGCGAGCAAGACAACCTGCAAAGGGATAGCCACCAGCATGAGCGAAGAGCAGGCTGCCAGCCAGTGCCGCAGCTGCCTATCGCTGGCGGCAGTGCTGCTCCCGCCGAGCCAAAGGCGATTCAACAAGCTTCCGACTGATGCTACATAAGCAACGTCAAGGGCCGCTGCCGCGCTGACCCGCATCGGCAAGGAAGGTTCGATCATCCCTATACCTTGCTTACTGCACGGTGAGTTTGTAGCTGCCCTCAAGTCGATGCCCATCGACAGCCACACTGACCCAATGAACAATGTAGGTTCCTGTCGTCAGCTTCGGAACCGCAAGGAAAAGCGTCTTTGGATCATTGGGCTTTGGCCTGGAGGCGTCTGAATCTACGGACTTTCCCTTCTCATCGGTCAGTTGGATGGAGCTGAATTTGGGCTCTACCGCCTCGGAAAATGTGATCGAGATCGAGCTGGGCGCTGGCCCAGTGGAGTCGGGCGCGGGTTTCATCACCATTGGGTGAGCATGCGCCAGGGCGAACGGAACGGCTGCAAGCATTAGCACAAGCGCGCACGCAAGGGGACGGCACAACTTTGTGAGTCGGTTCATGGTCTTCCTCAAATAAAGATGTTGTTCCCCGTCAAACCAAAAAGAATGTCATGAACCAAGCGCTGGGTCATGAGTTTCCACTCTCTGGGCATTGCACCCGCCCCATCGTGATGCACACTTAGCACGATTCTGTCGCGCCAGAGTGCAAGGGGGGCATCGTTCGGTCGAGAATCAATCAACTCTGCGGGATCCATGTGCACGCTTTCGCAAACCATGGGACCCTCCTGTAGAGACGGCTAGGAGGCAACCCGAAGCCTTGTCATCATGGCGGTTCCGGTTGGCTCATCGAGCGATCCCTTAGCGTTAGAAAATCGTCCTGGATTTCGCCAGGTGAGCCCAGTTAATCAGAGGCCATCATTGCTTATGTCATGTAGTTGTAAACGTTTTGTCAGATTAGTTGCACATCAGCAGGCCGCCGCCGCGGCTGTGGCTCATTTCCAGGAGTTGCTCATCACGGCTGGTTGACAGCAGTGCGTTGAATTAGGGTGTTCCACACCGTCGTGCTGGAGCCCTGCAATGCAGGGTTGTTCTCGTCCGCTGCTGATCCACTTTAGTGGAAACTGCATCCCGTCGGTGTCAGTTATGATCTTGGCTTCCCAAGCTGCTGGCTCAGGGCGCTAACCACGGACGTATGAGACTATGGCAGAGTTGGGCGTATGGGTGAACTCTACATGTACCACGGACATCGGTCTGGACAGGGCGGTCTACATTAAGCAGTCGTTCAAGAGGCTACACATCGCGTTCGTCGTCTGTATAGCTCTCTCGCTCCCAGTCCTATATGGACAAACGGAGATTCCCGAGTGGTGCCGCGCGCTTCCACGGGCTGACTACAAAAGCCTCCAGCGCGTACCGGTCAGCGATCCTTGGTTCGAGGTCTACAGGCTCGCACCCTCTGTTTTCGCTATTTACGAACCGCATCAGTCGGAAGAGACCATTAGCTACCTGATCGTCGGGGACAACCGGGCCATGCTCTTCGACACCGGCATGGGAATTAGTGACATCAGGAAAGTTACGGCAGAGCTTACGAGGTTGCCGATCGTCGTGCTCAATTCGCATACCCATGACGATCACGTCGGCAATAACTGGCAGTTCGAGACGATCTACGGCATGGACACCGACTTCACTCGGGAGAATGCGCGAGGCTCGCGCGAAGACGCGCAAGCCGAAGTCGCGCCCGATCAGATTTGCGGGCATCTGCCAGAGAGATTTGATCCGAAGGCCTACGCGACCCGGCCCTGGAAGATCACGTCATTTACGCACGATGGTGACCGAATCGATCTGGGCGGCCGATCACTCAAAATTATCGCCACACCGGGCCACACACCAGACTCAATCTCTCTGTTCGATTCCGCCAACGGCCTGCTCTTCACCGGCGACACATACTATCCCGGCACCATCTGGCTCTACCGTCCCGAGACTGATCTCGCAGCCTATCGTACCTCGATCCGGCGACTTGCCGCGCTGGCGCCGCGGGTTAAGATGGTTCTCGGTGCTCATAACTTTCCCGTTGCGCCTCCGTCCGTACTTCCGCACCTGGTGACTGCCTTTGAGACTGTCCGTGCCCACAAAGTTCCCGCAACTCCGACTTCGGTTGGCAAGGCCACATATAAAGTGGACGACATCTCCTTCCTGATGCACGCCCCAGAATCCAGGCCCTGAGACCGGCTGTTCTGCTTCTCGGAAACAATATCCCGCCGAGCAGCCCTCCTAACTCTGCGTCGAAGTTTCCGCAAAACGGGGACTCCTGTAACTTGGCTGCCAGACCCGCCGGGTTGGGGAACTTACAGAAAACCAAGCTTTACAGGCACAATAGCCGAACGCAATGCATCCAGAAACGCTCTGTCGCAGGTGTTGAGATCCCACCACCTTTCATCGTTCCATCGCAAGCTTCGCTCGCAACGCAAGGGCCGCGTGGTACGCATGATGCTACTCGAACACATAATGCACCATCAGCCATCCTGCGGCGCCACCCACGAGGACATCGGTTGGGAAATGTTCTTGACCCAAGACTCGCTTCAGGCTCACTCCCGAGGCGACAGAATACACGCCCACTTAAGGTCTCTCATCGCGCTGAATGTCGTAGCCATCGTAGTCAATCTTTATGACCGTCTGTCCAAACAAAAATGTGTGTACCTCTATTTCTTCGTGGACGACCATCGCGAAGCCACTTATGTGTGCGAAGTCGCGAGTAATAAGAGGCAATCCTGCCAAAAGAGAGGAACCGCTAGACTGAGTACCACGAATACGGACCAATAAATAAGTCTTTGCATCTACCCACGCTTTACCGTTCAGCAGATAAGGGCTCTTTCTTCGTGGTTTCAAGTCCAGGACGAAACAGTCCCGACCGTTCACTGAATCTCGGGCAGGGTCGACTTCGAACTCATAGTTGTCTGCAGTGAGCATGACCTGGTGGCGCGTTGTTACATCATTTACCTCCCTCTCTGATTCCAAGGCAGGTTCAATTGCTCGATTTAGCCACATCGATGAACCAACCTTTGAGACGGTGGTATAGGTGATGCCCGTGCTCTTTTGATAGGTGACCTGGACCGCCTGTTCGGCGGCTGGTTTGCCTGCTCCGTTTCTGTAGACCGCATAATGCTCTCTGACGACATACTCCGTGATGTGTTCAAATCGCGCGCGTATTACCGCCTCCACGTACGTAATCACGGTATCTGGAGATTGCGTGCGGCTTACAGCGTGACAACTGATAGCGCACGAGACCAAGAGAGCAATCGTGATTGACATCACCCAGAGCCGTCTCTCAGGGGCGTTCATGATCATTCCTTCCCGCCCAAAACCTATGACCTGGCCATGGTGACACCAGATGTGGGCCACTCAGCCAGAAGGCTGGGACTATCTTAGAGGCAAAAGCAACTCAAATCCTTCGGCTCCGCGCTTCGCAGGATGACACGGCAGTCTTCAGCTTCAAACTTAACTGTCGTCGCAGCGATCTCGAGATCGTCGGATTCATACCAGGAACTTGAGTATCAGTCTCCCGCAAGACGGTTCTTCGGAAACTCGTCCTGCCCCAATGGGAGCAACTTGCCGAGAAGCTGACTTTTTCATGCGCTATGCAGGATCACTTCCCGATGCCCCGTCACTCGACCGCGCGGCGCTGGCTTGTTGCTTCTATCGTTCAACATTGTTGCAGGGTTTGACGTACCAATGGGTGCCACTCAAGCCCGCTGCCAGAACCGTAATGGTCACTTCCGGTCCAGGTTGGGCCCGGGGTGGACAGGGTGCAAATGGAGCAATGTGGCTCTTCGATGTGAACCGCATAGGTGCTATTTACCTTGGTGAGCTGAACGGATGGGGCCGGGTACTCTAAAAACAAGTTTTGCGGGGTATCAGGATGTGGTGACTGGATGGCATATGTCCGCCTTCGAGACTGGATTGACCTACTATCGATTCGATGGCAAAACGTACTGGCCAATCGATGGCGCGGACGCGGTAACTGATGAAGATGGAAACTGGAAAATCACCCCATCAAAATCCTTTGTTCCAAAGAAATAGACCACGTTCTGGCCGTATTACCGGTAACACGGACGTTTGCCGTTGAGCCGTTGAAATGTCCGTATGGCCGACAATCCGGCCATTAACGATTTATCATCTTCCCGATGAGCAGCCCTCCGTATACAATCTCGGTTGTTCTAAACCGCGAATATGGAGCCGGACTTCGTGAGTTGTTGGACAACGGGCCCTTATGGGCCATCGATTCGCCAGCCAACCGCGAAGTGGCACAAGCGTTCTGGACGGAGTTCCCCTCCCGAGATCACCTTGATGGCCTGACGATTTTCAAAGCGCGTGATGATAACCCTTCCGAACAAACACTCGTTGCCCAGCTCGATACCATTGACATGCACCACGGCAGACCCGCCTTACACGGTCATCTGCGTGATTGGGGCTGCGCTGACTGCCACAGTCAGGGCTGCGGTGTCCGCTTACGGTTTCGATTCGTTCATCGTTACCAACGACGGGTTCCGAGCTGTTCGACCGTTGCCGCAGCGAGCTGATGGTCGGTGACTCTCTTGGTGGCCGTATGACCGGCAAACCGGAAGTTTCGACCTCAATTGACGGCTTCATACCGAGTCACATCCCTCTGATAGGACTCATTGACAATTGTTGAGAAAATCGCCGGTGCGCGAAAGCGGTGGAAAGGCGGCCTGCCGGAAAGAGAGGAAAAGATGGATCTACGAGTCAACGAGTTTTTCTTGCAATACGAGAGAGCAAACTCCTCTTCTGATGTATCGGCAATCGGTGGCTTGTACGCAGATACGTTCATGTTTGGCGGACCCAATGGCGTCCAAGCGGTCAAAAAGGACGACTTCCTCAAAGTCATTCCCAAAATGAAGGCTCATTTTTCTTCGATGGGGCTCTCTGAAACCCAACTCCAGACGGTGGAAACGAACCCTCTAGATTCCAAATATCTCCTCGCAAAGGTGGTATGGAAAATGAAGTTTCGGAATTCATCCGGCAGCAAACATGTGGACGCATTCGCAACTTATGTTCTGGTGCGAGGGCAGGGAGACGCACTCTCGATCGTTTTCCAACTCGATCATCAGGACTTAGCGAGCGTTATTAAGGAATGGCAAAACACTCATCAATAACCTCGCCTTGTTCGGCGCCGACAAAAGGCCGAAAATGCAGTGAATGGCTGGAGGCGTGCGGTAGCCCGTCTAGTCTTCGAACGAGCCGGGATGGATACTGACTATATGTTCACCACAGCGAAGACCGTCCTGCTCCTTGCAATGGTTCTACTTTCCATGGGCGCCTTCCAACAGAACGCGACGGCCCCGAGTTCGAGTCCGGAATATACCAGCGATTCTCAACTCAAGTACCCCGAACACTATCGGGACTGGGTGTACCTGACGTCCGGGTTCGACATGAGTTACAACCCGGCTATGCAGATGGGCGACCATCATATGTTCGACAATGTCTTTGTAAATCCTGAGGCGTACAGGGCATTTGTAAAGACGGGCACCTGGCCCGACAAAACCATGCTCGTGCTCGAAGTTCGCGGCGCGGAAGGGAAGGGTTCGATTAACCAGAAAGGCAACTACCAGGGCGCCACCATGGGACTCGAGGTGCACGTAAAAGACGAAGCGCGTTTTCCAGGCAAGTGGGCCTTCTTTGGCTTTGATGACGGCAAAATCGCCAAGATGGTTCCCATGTCGGCTGACTGTTACAGTTGCCACGCCGACCACGCGGCTGTGGACACAACGTTTGTCCAGTTCTACCCAACTCTGCTGCCGATCGCCAAGAGCAAGGGTACACTCGCTGCTGCATACCAGAAAGAGATGCAACGCACTGGCCACCCTTGACTTTGAGGGAGATGGAACAAGACCTGTACGGATCTTCGTCTTACGAAATGAGTGAAGTTGGGGACACCTCAATAAACGGGTAGAGCCGGGGTTCTGGCTCGACTACCGCAAGCTAAACTCGCTCGATGAGAGGGAGCGAGCAGAAAGCGAGTACCCTTGGGTCGTCATTCTCCCTGCAGGGAACCAAAATCAATGAGGGTCTCAGCGGTCTTGACTGCGACCTCTTTTGTGCTGAAGCTTCGGGAGACGACTACATCCCCCGAGAAGGCGTCCACCACAGCGACCTCGAACTCTTCGGACTCGGATAGCTCGCGCACGTTGGCGCACAGGCCCAGGCGGTCATTCGAGAAGGCGGCCACCAGGGTAGGAACGGTCGTTGCTGTACACATTGCTTGAAACTTTCTACAACGTCTGATCAGGACGGCTGTGTATGTATTGACTCACATCAATAGGTAAAAGTTTCGGTGGTAGCGCAACCATATTAAACTAAAACATTAGGTTGATGGATGTAATTGACAGATCTAAAATAATTTCCGTTGGTGTTCCGTAGAAATGACAGGGTGGCGAGCCCATTAGAAATGTCAGTGTAAACCCAGTAGTAGTCGTGCGGTGGTAATGTGGGAATCGCGCTCTTTGCGATTTCCAAGGACTGTGGGAAGAGGGGGGACAGGACAGCTTCATCGTCCTGTCTTCCACCCTTTCCATCAGACCGGCATTTCCACCGCTTTTGGCGCCGGCTGCAAATTCAGGGTTTCCGCTGAACCGTAAACCTTGCGCGGTCTCTTGCGATACCCAGTCTCTTTTCGCTGTAGGACATCACCCTTGTTGTTTGCTTAAGATCCTGCTGCGCCTTAACCAGCGCGAGAGCATGGCCTAACCGCTTGTTTTCGACGATGGCTGTGTAATTGACGGGACAGCCAAAGGCCGTCTGCGACCATCCATCGGCGCAGCGTCTCTCGGCCTATTCGGAGGTCATGCTTCTCGAGCAAAACTTCCGTTGCCAGAGTCGGCCCGAAGTCGGCATAGTGAGCTCGGACTAGCTCGATCACATACCTTCGAATACCGGCGTTCAGAGTTCGGCTCGATTCGCGGCCTCGCGCTTTATGTATCAGCGCGCCGCCGCCTCCGGCTTCATACTTCGCCAGCAGCCGGTACATCTGTCGCTCGCTGAGCGACAGCACGGTTCCTGCCTTCGCTACCGTCCGTCTTCCAGCCAGCACATCCGTCAACACTTCGATCCGTTCGAGATCGCGTTCGCTCATCGTGATCCAACCCATCCTTAGAACCTGACATTTCTAACGAGCTCCTACAGTATTACTTAACAGAACACTTCTTATCGGACATGAAATAAGCACATTATTATGTGTGAAATAGAATGGGAATCTCATTCAATGCTTTCGGAAAATCTGAGGAGAAAGTCCTCGCACTTGAACAACATGCGACGATCCAAGCACGCGGCAGATGCCTGATGAATATCCGGGCATGCCCGGCCAAGACCCCGCATCTTTTCCACGTGCTCAAAACATTGCAAGAATCCTGCCAGGTACAGATTGGCCTGGGTTTCTCCCCAGCGGTCGACCGTGTATTGGCTGATCATATTGAGGTTGCAATGGGCACGGTGCCTACCAGTCACTGGCCCGCGACACGCTAGTGTTGCCTCAAGGGGATACACGACGAACCACGCGACCATTAGGAGCGTCAATAATTCTTCCTGAGGTTCTCGCTATCAGGAGTATAATTACTCCTAGTCAGGAGGTACCCATGGCAACCCTACTCAGCTATCCTGTTACGCGCTATGCGCTAGCGCCGCTCGTTGATCTCCGTTCCAAGGAGGAGCGGAAGCGCCTGAGTCGCAATTCCTTGATTCTCTTCTTCAACATTATGGAAAAGTGGAGTGTCCGCGACGAGGACGCGCGCGAGCTGCTGGGCGGTGTCACCAACGGTCCCTTCTACGAAATGAAGAAGAACCCCTCAGGCAAGGTCCTGGATGCAGACCAGCTGTACCGAATTTCATACTTGGTCGGAATCTATAAGGCCGTGAATATTGTCCATGGCGAGGCGTTGGCGGATCGGTGGGTACAGTTGCACAATAGCAATCGCATGTTCCACGGCTCGACGCCTCTCCAATACATGATGCAGGGAGGCCAGTCAGCCATGCAGAATGTTCGAAGGCTATTGGATGCACGCCGCGGAGGCCGATAGCGAATGAAGCGCGCCAAGTCGAAATCGCATGGCGGGAGAGCTTCGGCTCTCCCGTCGGTGTCTTTAGTGGCGTGGAAGAACTCCAGCCGGCTTATTCCATCGAAATATAGCATCCCCGATGAGAGTGTACTGACCAACGTGGCACCCGATCAGGAATTGCTCGATACAGCATTTGAGTTGGACAATCTGACCAATGACCGGCTACGGGCTGAACAAGAGTTATTGCCTGGGATTGGGCCGCATGAACTCGTATTTGGCATACCCTACGCGAGCGTCATTAACGCAGCATTCACCCACGCTCATCCTGAGGGCTCTCGCTTCAACGGTCCAGATCGCGGTGCTTGGTACGCCGCCAAGCATGTCCGCACAGCCATGGAAGAAGTTGCCTATCATCAGGCGGTAGCATTGTCAGAAACGGGCATTTTCGAAGATGAAATTACCTACGACGAGTACCTCGCCGACTTCAATGGAGAATTCCACGACCTGCGTGGAAGCGGAGGGTTCCAAGACTACCTCTCCCGAGATAGCTATATTGCCTCCCAAGAACTAGCTGAGCGGCTGCTTGCGGATGGCTCACTGGGCATTGTCTATCCAAGTGTGCGCCATGCAGGCGGCGAGTGCCTTGCTTGCTTTCGTCCCGCTCTAGTGTCGAATGTCCGCAAGAGTACCACCTATCGATTCAGATGGGAGGGTACACCTGAGCCGAGAATTGAACCAATCAAGCGCTAGAGCAGGTAGACGTGCTCGGCACCGACTGTACCGTCGTTTGTTCCAGCTAGGTGTTTCGCGAGGTCCGAAATAGCCATGTGAGATCTTCGTTTTGCCGACGATCGCTCCTTCAGTGACGAAGGGCATAGTCCCTCCGGTATCTTGACCGGGCATAACTAATTTATTAAGGTTTGCGTACTTAAGTTTCTAGCCTTGCCGCGTTCGAGATCGTCTGCGGCTTTCGCCTATTCTTTCGAAGTCTCGACATAACTCAACCAGCTCAATGTGGAGGCACCGCTATGCCATCGTCCGTTTTGTCTCAAGTAGAAGGAAAGAAGTCCGAATCCACCCTTTACACAATTCCGCAGGTGATGATGACGCTCGCTCAGCTCGCGGTAACCGCGGGGGCTCAGCGTCCATCCGGAGAAACGCTACTGCTACAGCAAGAGCGAATTTACCACGGGATTAACGCCCTGCTAGCCAACAAGGAGCTTGCCACCAACGGGGAGTGGAAGGCGGTGTGGGTAGGCCTTACAGGCGACCGCGCCAATCTAGCCTACATTGCGCAGAACGCATCGCAGAACGCATTTGCCGTCTGTCTCAGAGGCACACAAATGGGCTCGTTCATTGATCAGCTGGAAGACCTCGACGTAGGTAAAGTTGAACAATTTAAGGCCGGCCCTTCATATTCTGAGTCGATTTATGTCTCCAAGGGCGCAAATGGGGCTTTCAACGAAGTTACCAACGCGGTATATGTATCTACTAACACGACCCTTCTGCAAGCATTAACAAGTTTGCTTGAAAGCGCACCACCACAGCCGACTCTCTACATTACTGGCCACAGCCTTGGCGGAGCAATGGCGACCACAGTCGCCTTATATCTGGTTGCGCAGAATTGGGCTAACAAACCAACCTTTGGAGTTTATACATTTGCTGCTCCCACTGCAGGATTGCAATCCTTTGCTGATTGCTTTGACAGTGTTTTTGGTTCTGTCTCTGAGCGCTACTACAACGCCTGGGATGCCGTGCCAGCCGCATGGGCCAATAGCAGCATGACAGATATGCAGAATTCTTTCTATCCATCGATTGTTACGAACCCTCAAGGCCCCGGTCCTGCCCAGAACACAGACGTCGTTAACCAGCTCAATGATTTTATGAAGATGCCGAAAGGCAATGTGTACGTCCAGACCAATCAGCAGCAGGGCTCTGTAAAGCTCAATTTGGACTATAGCAGCGCAGGAACAACGGACTTCGGCCCCGGTTCGTACAATACATTGTCCCTCGTCCCTACAACGGATGGATTTATGGGGCAGGTGGGTTTCCAGCACAACAACTATCTGGGATTCCTGAACGCTCCCCAAATCCCATCACTTGTACCTGTAATCAGCAGCCCCATTTCTCCGAATGCCGGGCCATCTGCAGGTGGCACAGTAATCACAATCGAAGGCAGCAACTTTACTCCTGATTGCGTGGTCGATTTTCAAGCCAAACTTGGAGCAGCGGCCGCTGAAAAAGTGACGTTCGTCTCTACAACGAAGCTCACGACAAAAACGCCGAAGCTGCTGCCGTCAATACCGGTCAATGTGCGCGTAACCAATAATTTTGGCACCTCCGCGATTGTACCTTTCGATCAGTTCACGGCGCCTCCTCCGGCATCAGCACCTGCGGTTTCAGTAATCACCCCTGGCAGTGGTCCAACTGAGGCAGGATATACAGTCACGATTCTAGGAACAGGATTTACCTCTGACTGCAAAGTCTATTTCGGAGAGACTCAGGCTGCTCAGGAGCAGACATTCATCGTGTCATTGACTGAAATCCAGGTTTCGCCGCCGGTGAGTGGCAGCGGAACAGTTGCCGTGACCGTGACTACGACAGGAGCGCCGGGGAGCTCGAATACGCCAACCTTTACTTACGGGCCACCGGCGGTTATGAAAGTAACGCCAAGCTTCGGGTTTCTGAAAAAGAATGACAATGCCTCTGTCACAATCAGCGGAGCTGGCTTCGGCTCTTCCCAGGGAAATGGGACGGTACAGTTCGTAAGCTTGTTACTTTCCCACACCTGTCAGAGTATTGCTTCCTGGTCAGATACAGAAATCGTGGTCACACCACCTGAGGTGGATGGATTACCAGACCTGGCAACCGTCACGTGCGACATCACTGTGACGAACTCCAACGGACTCACTTCCGACAAAACGCCTACGGATCAATATACCTATTACAACACTTCGTCTTTGAAAAACTGAGCTCCATCATTGTTTGTTATACGATGCAGCTACTCCTTGCTATCAGGCTGGGGGTAGCTGCTAATCAGGTCACAACCATAGATGACCAACGATTCGTACTCTGCATTCCATATTGCATTGCCTTCTCGATCTGCTCAAGAAATAGCCGAAGCTGCGCGAGCAGCATTGATGTTCATTTTGCGATAACGTTTCGCATTTCGGTTTTGTCCGTTTCTCGATGATTTTTTCGGGGGGAAATAAGTGATGCGCGTATTGAGTATTCTCTTCGCGGTTTTGCTGTCCGTTGGGGCGCAAGCGCAGAGTGTGAAGAATCCCTGCCCTGATGCAAAGTCGGTGCCACAGCAGCTGAAGCTCCCGGCGTTCATTCCGCCAGGCGAGCCGGTAGCCGTAGAGAAACAGCTCCTGACATATCTCAATACGCTCGAGTATCGCAATCTGGGCTGGTGCCGCGACAAGTCGGTGCGCGATACGGGGCCACTGATCCAGGGCGTAGCAGCGACAGTGCATCCAGCGGTGCATATCTACTACTCGCCGGAAGTGTCGAACTGGCTTGTGAACGGGCGCAAGGGGGAGATTCCCGATGGCGCGGTGATTATCAAGGAGCAGTTCTCGCCAATTCCGGCAGCGCGCTATCACGGTATTGCCGAGAAGGATCTGGGATGCTCGAACGACTGGACCATCATGATCAAAAACTCGAAAGCATCGTTTGACGGGTGGTTCTGGGCCGAGGTGTGGAATGGAAGCAGTCCCACGACCTCGATGAACTTTGACAATCCGTTCCAGTATCCGAACGCTGGATATGGATTGGTGTGTTTGCGATGCCATTCGTCAGCCGAGAAGGAGCGCACGTTTGCGTCGCTCAACAACATCGAGGGCGCGGAGGGATGGCCGCTCCAATATCGGGTGGATGACAGTTGGAGGAGCCAGCAAGCTCCACTACCGCCGAAGACGTGCGGGGCAGCTGGCGCGTCTACCTTCATCGATATGCTCGAAAGCCGGGCAGCGCTTATACCAGGGCAGCCGCGGCAGGAACAGCAGGAGACGATTCCGCCTCTGCTCTTTCCCGAGCACCAGAAGAATGCAGCGATTCAGGAGGATTTGCGCACGATGCCGCTGGTGAAGCTGCGACGCGCGCTGCCATCGAATCTTCAGAAGCTGCCGCCCGAGCCGCTGGATACGGTGATGTCGCCGCCAAAGCCTCCCGCAGGGACACCGGTAAACAATTCGGCTGGATTTGTGACATCGTCGCAGTGTACGGGATGCCATAGTGGGCTGACCGGAGCGGGGTTGGGTCCAACAATGGTGTTGGCCGAGAAGACGTCACCGCCGCTCACGTTACAGACATTGCCTCCAGTCAACGTGTCCCCCTATGGCGAGTGGCGGTGGACCCCGATGGGATTGGCGGGACGCGACCCGGTCTTCTATTCACAGCTGGACAGCGAACTGGCGTACTTGAAAGAACACTCGAAGCAACAGGGAGTGATCGACACCTGCACGCAATGTCACAACGCAATGGGCAAGAGAACGTTCGCCGCCGAGCATCCGCACGAGGAGTATAAGCTTGGGTTTGTCTATGACACCGATGCACACAGCGATGGCTTCAAGTATGGAGGGCTGGCGCGGGATGGGATCAGCTGCGAGGTGTGCCACCGGATGCTGGCGCCGAAGGATCCTAGCTTACCGTATTTTCTGGAACACCAGATCAACGGTGAGTTTGAGGTGACTCCGCCGGACGAGCTGCACGGGCCATTCAAAGACAACGAGATTACAACCTATCCGATGCTGACCGGCATGAATGTAAAGCCGAAGCACGATGCGTACATCCAGTCGTCGCAGATGTGTGGAACGTGCCATACGATCCTGCTGCCCGTGTTAGACAGCTCGGATTCAGAAAAGAAGTCAGTGGAACAAGCAACGTATCCGGAATGGTTGAACAGCGACTATCGCAACGAGTATGGATCAGTAGGCGCGACGCCTAAAAGGTGTCAGGACTGCCACATGCCGGGCGGGTACGAGAATCAAAAAATGGGCGTGAATGTGGCCCAAATCCAGGACAAGATTGCGATTGTCCAGGACGGAACCTATCCTGCGTCAGATCATCTGGCCAAGCCGGAAGATTTGAATGTGCGCTATCGCACAACAGGATTCACTCGGCATGAACTTCTCGGGATGAATGGATTTCTGCTGCAGATGTTCCTGAAACCTATGAACAGTATGGGCAACAACGAGGCGCTTGGGGTTCGGCTGAGCGATTACATGTCGGGGCTGACGACAGATCTGCAGGCGGCTTCGAACAACGTGGTGCAGCAGGTGCAGACGATCACGGCAACCGTGGAGATTTCGAAGTGGGAGGTGCAAAACAACAAGCTGATAGTGGAGGTGACCGTGACGAACAAGGCCGGACATCGATTCCCGAGCGGCGTGGGGTTCCGGAGAGCATTTCTCAATTTGGAAGCGACTGTGAATGGGAAGCCGTTCTTCAGTTCGGGGGCGACGAACAACAAGGGGCAGATTACGGATTTTGCCGGGCAGGTGCTGTCAACCGAGTCTTTCCAGAATGGCGCGTACCAGCCGCACTTCAGCAAATCGAACCCAATCCAGAAGAGTGATCAGGTGCAGATTTACGAGGAGCTCGTACAGAATGCCGATCACCAGTTCACTACAAGCTTTACGCGGCGCGATTACGACATCAAGGACAACCGATTGCTGCCGATAGGCTGGTCTCTGCATGGACCAAAAGACCTCAAGATTCCAGAACGGTATCTGCACGCCACACAGCCGGTCGGAGCTGCGCTACAAGATCCGGTGTACCTGGCCGGTAAGGGACAGTCGATTGTGCGGTACGAGATTCCGTTGCCAGCGGGAGCGAATGCCGAGAATGTGCATACGACAGTGAGTTTGTACTCGCAGACGTTGCCACCGTACTTCCTGGCGGATCGATATCAAACCGATACACCGGCGACGAAAAGGTTGAGCTTTCTGGTGGATTCTCTGGGAACGCTAGACGGGACGGATTACGCGAATTGGAAGCTGCTGATTGGTTCCGCGACCAAGTAAAGGTAGTTCAGCTGTCTGGAAACATCGCGTAGTACGTGGGATTGATTTATCAGAATGCCAAAGTCTACGTAAAGTAGATCGGTAAGCTAACCTTTGACTTGGTGAGTGCAGGTGCTCGGTTTCAGTCCTACGTGTTAGCTGTCAGATATTCACTGCAAAACCGGAGGGCGCCGACCTTGCGTCGGCGCGCCTCCATCACCTACTTGCCCTGGAGCAACAGGCCCAGCGGCGCGAGTGGGCCTACCGGCCAAAATTGATATTTCGCAAAGCCGCCGGCTACCAGTGGCATCGATTGTAGTTTTGGCTTCTTCGACCGAGTCAGCGGCCATGAGGAAAATCGGCCCGGTGTCCGCGCGGAACCAGAACTGCTCGATCTTGCCATCGAGATATAGCTGATTCTGCAATTCGAACGGTGGTCTAGAGAACATCTTCGGGAAAGTTTCTCGCTCCAGGAGGCGGCCAAGGCGCTCGCTACCAGTGCTCGCACGTTGCAGCGTCGTTACGATGCAGTGCTCGGCAAATCGCCGCTCGCATACTTCCAGGGCTTACACGTTGAGCATGCTCAATCGCTTCTGCACTGTAGCGGCCATGACATTGAAGCCATTGCAGCCGAAGTCGGTTATGCTGACGTTACGGACGCTACTGCGTCAACGATTTGGACGCGGAGTACGCGAAATTCGCGCTGAACTACTCTAACGCTCGCGAGGGGTCCATCCCGTCTCAAGCGTGTGTACTGGAGCGCGCCGTGCACGCAACGAATCGAGCGCAGAGGATCAGCACGCTCAAGCTTCAATCTATCCGGATTGGTTACAATCGTTTTGCGAAGGCAACGATTCCGAGATCTGGTCTGCATCGTTCACTCACTTTAGGCAAATCTTGCCCTCAGATCGGCAGCGACATTGAATCCATCAATCCCAGTGTGGCGAATTATTGGGACATGGTTGTTCTTTGCAACCGTTTGCACCGCATCGTTTGCGTTCAAGAGCGATCTGACGATAACCCAGTTTGCCCATGCTGCCTGGGGAGCAGATCAAGGCGCTCCGCCACGCATTCTAGCGATCACGCAAGCGGCTGATGATGCTTTGTGGATCGGATCTGCGGAGGGCCTCTTTCGATTTGATGGGCTAACGTTCGAACGATACCAGACGCAGCCCGAGCCACCTCTTCCTGCCAGCCCTGTGGTTTCCCTGCTCGTCCGCCCGAGCGGAGATCTGTGGATTGGGTTCTATTCAGGTGAAATCAGTCTTCTGCGGAACGGCCATACCGTGAACTATGGAAAACGCGATGGCGTTCCTAGAGGCTATATAGATGGCCTGGCGCAAGACCAAACGGGCGCAGTCTGGGCCGGTTGGGAATATGGTCTGGTGCGGCTTGAGGACAACTGCTGGAAAGAGATTGGGCGCGAGTGGAACTTTCCAGGGACGGCGGCGCGAGCGCTTTACGTCGATCGCGCTGGAACTCTGTGGGTCGCCACGGAAAACACGATTGTCTTTTTGCCCAAAGGAACCAGGACGTTTCAGTCAACGGGAATTCATGTCGGTCAAGTGTCCCAAATCGTCGAAGCACCAAATGGTAAGTTGTGGATGTCAGAACCAACCAGATCGGTTCGACCTGTTCCTTTGCATACTAGACTCGCGCCCTCGGATGAAACCGAAGTCCGCGTGGGCTCTGGCGCGATTCTCTTTAGCCACTACGGAGATTTGTGGATCCCTACACTTGGCGACGGACTGCGGCGTGTTCCTGACCCAGAAAAGCTAAGAGGGAGACCTGACCGGTCAAGTCCAGACCTTGAGAGCTATACGACGACAGATGGCTTGAGCAGCAACTACGACCTAAGCATCTTTCAAGATCGAGACGGCAATATTTGGGTAGGGACCGACCGAGGACTCGATCGATTTAGTAAGAATCCTGTGGCTGATCTTAGAGGACTATCAAGAAGCCCTCAGGCTCAACCTCCTTCCATTCAATCGTTAGTTGCGGATGGGCAAAGCTATCTCCGATGGACTGACCTGAAACTACCGGCTGGGACAAAGAACATCCAGATTAACTACACAGTTGTAAATTTGATGGCCCCATGGCGAGTTCATTTCCGCTATAAGCTTGAGGGCGTCGATACACAGTGGCAGGATGCCGGCACCAGTCGGACCGCATACTATAGGAACCTCGGCCCGGGGAAATATCAGTTTCATGTGATCGCGAGCGATATCGGCGGTGCCTGGACTTCAAATGCCGCGGTAATCGACTTCGCAATTCCGCCATTCTGGTTTCAAACTGCGTGGTTTCAAGCCCTCTGCGGAGCTGTTGCCCTCCTCATATTGTGGGCAGTTTATCGCCTCCGCATGAGGCAATTGGAGCGCCAGTTCGGCCTTGCGCTGGAAACACGAGTGGATGAGCGCGTACGCATCGCGCGAGAACTCCACGACACCTTGCTACAGAGCTTTCATGGTCTTATGTTTCAATTTCAGGCAGCTCGCAATCTGCTACCCCGAAGCCCCGAATCCGCGATGCGAGCCCTGGACGAAGCAATCCTCGCGACGGAGCAAGCCATTGCGGAGGGCCGCGACGCCATCCATGACCTGCGCCCAGATTCAGGACCTCAACACGAGCTTGCAGAGTTGCTGACGGCTGCCGGGAAGGAACTCGCAGCCGTTCGTGCGGAGAACGGGCATTGCCCTAACTTTCGCGTAATTGTCGAAGGTAAACCACAAAGACTTTCGCCGACCCTCCAGGACGAAATCTATCGGATCAGCCGCGAAGTGATCCGAAATGCTTTCCATCACGCCGGTGCCAACCATATCGAAGTAGAAATTCGATACGATGAGCATCAGCTGCGATTACGCATACGAGACAATGGAAAGGGTATTGATCCCAAAGTTCTGGAAGCTAGCGGTAGTCCCGGGCATTGGGGCTTGCCTGGCATCAGAGAACGGGCCCAGCAAATCGGATCGCGATTAGAGTTCTGGAGCGAAATGGGAGCTGGCACAGAAGTGGAGCTAGTGGTTCCGGGGGCAATAGCATATGAAAAGCAGCGGGATAGCCATCGATTCCGGCTGTTCCGATGGGGAGGAAGCAATGGTGGGCGTTCCTGACCTGATTCGCATCCTCGCCGTGGATGATCACCCACTTCTCCGCAAGGGCATCGCCGCTCTGGTCAATGCGGAAGCGGACATGAAGTTGGTTGCGGAGGCCTCGAATGGAGAAGAAGCTGTCGAAAGTTTCCGGTTACACCTTCCCGATGTCACCCTCATGGATCTACAGTTGCCCGGTCTCAACGGGATTGAAGCGATCGACCGCATCCTGAGTGAATTTCCTGACGCCCGCATCATTGTCCTCACAACCTACACGGGCGATGCTCAAGTGTTACGGGCGCTTCGTGCCGGCGCGCGGGCTTACATATTAAAAGGGCATGTGCATAGAGAGCTTCTAGAAACGATCCACACGGTACATGCCGGACGAAAGAGAATACCGCCCGATATCGCCACCCAGCTCGCTGAGCATGCGACAGACGACGAGTTGAGTTCCCGAGAGATTGAAGTTTTGCGGCTGATTGCTACCGGAAATTCCAATAAAGAGATCGCAGACCGACTCTCCATTGGGGAGGCCACGGTCAAGAGCCATGTCTCAAACATTCTCTCCAAGCTTGGTGCCAATGATCGAGCGCATGCCGTCACGATTGGGCTGACCCGCGGCATCATCGGGCTCTGATCCCCCAAAAGTCGGATCGCCGGTTCCGACCATCAGCCGTTCCCCCACCGCTCTAACTGCGATAACCTCCGCTGGGAGGTGTCCTTGCAACGGCTCTTTACGACGTTCGCCGATAGTTGGCCAGGTTTCGGGCTTCTCGTTCAGCGATTGGTCACGGGTTTCGCTCTGCTTCACGACGGAGTGCTGCAGTTCCGGGATCCGCCTATGGTTACACCCATAGCTCCACAAGCTCTGGAAGCAGTGCTAGCAATCTTCATCATGATCGGCTTGTGGACTCCGATAGCGGGAGCGCTAATTGCAGCCGTCGAAGTGTGGAGCGTTCTTGCATATCCAGGCAATCCGGGCACGGCAATCCTACTAGCCACGCTCGGCGCCACATTGGCGATGATCGGGCCTGGTGCCTTTTCGATCGACGCACGGCTGTTTGGGAGGAAGCATTTCGGCAGTTAAACGCACCGTTGCTCCCCGAAAAGTCTGAGCCTTCAATCATGCGAAGTATATATCCAAAATCACCTCCATCGTGGGTTGTCTGTTCGTCCGGGCTATTGCAGAGTGAATCTTGTGGATTGACGTTGCTTCTGTTCCGAGAGCATGTACCGGACAGCCTCGACATCAAGAATTGTCAAGAGAACCATCACAAGGGAGTCGCACGTGTGTGAGGAGGCAGACATGGGTTCTACTGTGACGAGATTTGACGAGATAGATGCAACGCCCCCAGTTAGTCATCCTTTTCGATTTTCACGAATCGAGGAGAGGGATAAAGAAACGAAGCAGAGGCTCTATCTCGAAGAAGGAATTCGCTCCAAGTTTGGGGAAATAGTCGGAGAAAGTCTCGTCTTGAAGACCGCGTTGGACCTGGTGTCCATCGTGGCACCTACAAATTCGAGCGTACTGATCTTTGGCGAGACGGGAACCGGCAAGGAACTTATCGCGCGTGCCATTCACAATCTGAGCAGTCGTCGGGAACGAGCCTTTGTCAAATTGAATTGCGCCGCGATCCCGCTTGGGCTCCTCGAAAGTGAGCTGTTCGGCCATGAAAAAGGAGCATTTACCGGAGCAATTGCGCGAAAAACCGGACGCTTTGAACTCGCGAACAAGGGTACGCTCTTTCTTGACGAGGTAGGCGATATCCCTCTGGAACTTCAAGCGAAACTGCTACGAGTTCTGCAGGAACAGGAATTCGAGAGACTCGGGAGCAACCACACGCACAAGGTGGACGTACGTCTGATCGCCGCTACTCACCGCGATTTGACGGCCATGGTAAAACAGATGACTTTTCGTGCGGATCTCTACTATCGGCTGAAAGTATTTCCGATCAACGTTCCAGCTTTGCGGGAGCGTACAGAGGACATTCCGAAACTGGTCTGGCATTTCACGAAGCTGTACGCGAGACGAATGAGCAAGAGAATCGACGAAATCCCATCAGAGACGATGAAAGCCCTGGTGCGATATTGTTGGCCGGGAAACATCCGGGAACTACAAAACTTTATCGAGCGAGCGGTGATTCTTTCTCCGCATTTGGTCTTACGCGCCCCAATCTCCGAGCTAGAGGCGTTCTGTGCTCACCGGGCGGCAAACCCGCCTATGACGGGTCTTGAGGAAGTACAACGAGACCATATCCTCCGTGCGCTTGAGGCGAGCAATTGGGTAGTCGGCGGACGGAATGGTGCTGCAGAACGATTGGGCATGAAACGGACCTCTTTGGCTTACCGAATGCGGAAGCTTCGCATAAGCCGCACTGCGTCCTCCTCACGAAATGATCCCGTTGATGGGCGTGCGCTCCGGGGTTGAGTCCTGCGACGGTTGTTGCGACAAGAAACTGCCAGTGACGGACATCAGTCACAAATCTGACGACTCTGATTTTCAGCGCATTGGGATGTCCATTCGTTTCTACTTGCAGAAGAATACCTTACCTCACTTCCCTTCCCTTCCCTTCCCTCCTGAATTCTCGATGCTCTGGCAACATAGTTGCAATCGTAGTGCGAAGGAGCCAAAACCAATGCAGGAAGAGCTGAAGGTAAGGAAGGCGCTATCAAAGGTCGCCCCCCTCCGCGGAGAAGCTTTGACAGTAGAAATTGAACGAGAGCTGGTTGATAGGGCAAAGAACGGATCGGCAGATGCCTTTGGACAGTTGGTCGAGCGCTACCACACCAGGGTGTTTCGCACGGCTTACAACATCACTCGTCATCACGAGGATGCCGAGGATGTCATGCAGAATACATTCCTCAAAGCGTTCGACAAACTCTCATTGTTTCGCGGCGACTCACGTTTTTCTACTTGGCTGGTGAGCATTACCATAAATGAGGCTTTCATGAAAAGGCGTCGCCATCGTGTTATCGAGGTCTCATTAAACGAATCAGGAGAAGCCGCAGACGCTGTCGTCACCGGCTGGGTCATCCGGACTTCGTGGCCTAATCCCGAGGAATGTTGTTGGGCCACTGAACTGCGAGGCACGCTAACTGCAGCTCTCAACAAACTCAGGCCAGAAAATCGCCTGGTTTTCCAGCTTCGCGATATAGAGGGGTTCTCAACCCTGGAGACCGCTGAAGCACTTAATTTAACTGTGACGACTGTAAAAACACGTTTGCACAGAGTGCGACTGATCTTGCGGCGCTCGCTCGTTAGGTGCATTCGTCCTCAGAAGGGCGCAAAGATGCCATGTACTTCACCTGAAGGAGCAGCAGGGATTGAGAGTACGCAAAACAGCCGATGCACTAGCCCTCGCTGTCGAATCTGCCACGGCCACAGTGCATCGCACACTTAGACTGCGAAGAGAATAGCTCGCACCGCTCTTGGATTGAACAAGGCAAGAGAGAATTCAGTCCGCACTCCTCGCGCCTTCGGAGTGCAAGCATACTGAGGAGAAGATGGGAATATTTCTGCGAGATTCGTGTTTCGAAATTGAGAGAACGCGGAAGGATGCTTGCGGTTGGTGCGGCTGCTATTCTTGCTCGCTCGCAGGAGTTCACCTATCAAAAGGAAGCATATGCAGAGATATGAAAAATCCCTGACTCTTTTCACACTACTGATCTGGGGAATGGGAATGGCGAGTGGCGAGACGGACAACCCGTTGCGGCCGTTGGTGGAGACCTCAGCGCAGCGATTGCATATCGCAGAAAGAGTCGCTCTGGCAAAATGGGACAGCGGTGCGGCCGTTGAGGACGGGGCTCGCGAAGCAAAGGTCATTCAGTCGGCTGTGAAAGATGGTAACGCCTTGGGGCTCGATTCAACACAGGTGGAAGCTTTCTTCGGGGCACAGATCGAAGCCAACAAGCTTGTTCAATATTCCCTTTTGGCAGATTGGCGACGCGTGGGCAGAGTCCCGGTGCATGCTCCAGTAGATCTAGTAAAAGAGGTTCGCCCGCAACTAGACGAAATCGAGAAGCGATTGATTGCTGAACTGTCAGACACTCTTTCTGTGCGCTCTGCTACATCCTGCAGCCTCAATGTTGCCAAGGCCGTGGGGGAATACGTTGACGCTCACAAGCTAAAGGCGAACTCACTTGACGCGGTGGCGCTGGATCGTGCTATGGCGGCAACCTGCATTAAATAAAAATCCCGAAATATCGCGGCTGGGATGTTGCCGCATCTCTCGTGTGCTTGCGCGAGAAGGCAGTAGTTCTTGAGGCTCTCAGCCGATGGGACATACAGCAATAGTGCTATGAAAAAAGAAAAAGTAATAACAAGTAACGCCATCAGGGATAGGACCGCCTCGGTACGCTGGCCTGGCGGGACGAACGCAATTGATAGTGTACGGACTCACTGGCCCGAGTATTTGATGGAAGGTGGCGAGTTGGCCCTGTACATGTTCCTCACCTGCGTGTTCGCAACATTGCTCCGGGATCCTGCTTCGCCGATCCACCAATTGATCAGCAGCCCCATTCTTCGTCGGGCGATTATGGGAGTAGCAATCGGCACGACCGTTGTCACGATTGTAACGACGCCGTGGGGTAAACAGTCTGGAGGCCATTTCAACCCAGCAATGACTGCGGCTTTTTACCGGCTGGGAAAGGTCGCATTCTGGGATGCGGTATTTTACGCCATAGCGCAGTTCAGCGGCGCAGCCGCCGGTGTAGCCCTCGCTGCCTTTGTGTTGCGAGGTGGGCCAGAAAACAACGCAATACGGTCAGCAGTCACCATTCCGGGCGTTTATGGGAACGCTGGTGCAATCATTGCCGAAGTCACAATCTCGTTCATTTTGATGATCACCGTCCTGGTCATATCGAATCACGGCACCCTGGCTCGGTATACACCATACTTGGTCGGTGTGTTGTACGCGGTCTTTATCACCTTTGAAACGCCCTTCTCCGGGATGAGCATGAATCCCGCACGCAGCTTTGGGTCAGCTTTTCACGCTGCTTACTGGCGGGCCATCTGGATCTATTTCGTCGCACCAACAGTGGGCATGCTCGCCGCAGCAGAAGTCTTTCTGCGTGTTCGTGGAGGTGTTGCCCCCAATTGCGCTAAGCTGCACCACGCCAATGGTAAACGCTGCATATTTCGGCACGGAATAGAACAGCACAGGCTTAAACTGTTTGACACCGAGAATAGAGACGGTGATCCGTTGGAAAAGGCTCTAATGAGATCGACGATCAAGGCAAGGTCAATTTCGGAGGAGAGATAAAAAGGGCACATTAAATCAAAACTAATCGAACACTTTACTCCATCGCAATTGGACCAACTCTAAGAACGCGCCTGTTAATGCCTCGTCTGTACAGAATCGGCGCCACTCCTGTGCGCATTTGATCTCCCGCCTGTCACTTCCCTCTCTCTCTAGCGAGTCTTATTAAGAACATTTCGAAAAAGCCCAAAGATGGATGCTGATACTCACGATCCCTTGTTGACGGGAGCTCAGGAGGAATCGGCCCCGCTTCTATATTCGGCAATCCCTCTTGCAATTGGAAAAGGCTAATAACCAGTTCTGCACTCATGTAAGGGATCATGATGGGCCTCCAAATCCTGAAGAGATTAGGAATCACTTAGAAGCGTGATTCCTAATCTCATCGGAATAAACACTAGGAGGCGATATCTATTCCGTGATTTGCGACTGGAGGGGCTGCAGAGAGCCTAGGGGGTGCCGAAACGGGTGCACTCTGCGACTAAGTTCGCGACGATTGTCGCGATGAGAGCCCGCCAGTGACGGATATCAGCCACGCATCCGTCACTGATGACTCGACGCTTGATCACTCTACGTAAACGGATCTCACAGTAGCAGAATTACTTGCATCTGATTTCTGCGTTCACTTCGAGATCCCTTGTTTTGGCAACTTGTTTGCTCTGATTGAGATCATGATTTTGTGCGGAAGGTCCTACGTTACACCGGCGGAGCACTTCGCCTGTAACCTATCGGAATTTCTTTCAATCCAGCAACCCTTTGGGCAGTTCAGTGGAATACGGCTGGCAATTTTAAATTCTCTCGTTTGCGTGACTGCATATTCAGGCAGTTGAAGTGAAGCACATCTTTTCTCTCGATACTCGCGAAGGCACATCAGTGAACTTCGGGTTGGCTTCGGTAAGCGTGGCAATCTAAGGCTCTCCACCTCTCCGAGGAGGATGCCTTTTCCGGGAATATCGGTTCGGTTTCGGATATTCCAAAGAGTACTGCAATATGTTTCTGGAGTCGAATAGTTCATCCTCCGCAGAAGTTGTTGGTTTAGAACATATCGACAGCCTGTACAGCTACGCATTGGTACTGACTCGCAATCGCACAGACGCAGAGGACCTGGTCCAAGAGACATATGTCCGCGCGCTAAAAGCGATGGTGCGGCTGAAAGCCGAAAGCAATGTAAAGAGCTGGCTATTCACCATCTTGCGCAATATCTGGCTCAACCAATTGCGGCATCGCCGTATCGCGCCTCAGCTTGTCGAGATGGATCTGGACGGAAGCACTGACGGTATCAGCGTCGAGGTCTCACACAATCCTCATGCAATTTATGTGGGCGCGATGGAGTGCAACTTAGTACGTGAAGCCATTCAACGGCTCCCTCCTGCGTTTCGTGAAGTTATTCTGCTGCGTGAGTACGAAGAGCTGTCTTATCAGGAAATCGCCACGATCTTGGAATGCCCAATAGGAACAGTCATGTCTCGCTTGGCACGGGCGCGATCGAAACTGAGAATATTGCTACGTGCAGCAGACCTCCGTGCAAGATCAAAAGGAGATCGTTGAGGTGAATACTGAGAATGCGCGTGATTCCAAACTCCACTATGAGGAAGCTAGCTGAGGAGCTTTTGCAGCTTTTCGCGCCGACGTAGCAATCGTGGGTTTCCGAATCTCTACCTGCCTACGCCCGCAGATGGAAGTTTCTGTCCCCTCGGCCATTCCAAGACCCTGATAAATACGATCGGGCGGCTGATTCTGGAGCTAACATTGCGTGCCGCCCTCCAGATTCGCCGGGTTTCCTGAGCGTCCTCGCGAGATCGTTATCCAAATAGTTGGCCGATTCACTCCGGCAAGGCAAAACTGAATAGATCGGAGCCTGACGCAATGGCGACGTACTGTTTGCCTTGTACCGCATAGCTCATCGGGGATGCGTGAAGAGTTTGCCCGGTGTTAAAGTGCCACAGCGACTTGCCGGTCTTGGCATCGGCCGCTTCAAAAAAATCTGCATCATCGGCAAAAAAGACAAGGCCGGTCGCGGTTGTCATGACGCCACCCCAGGAATGAGAATCCCCTGCTTGTGGGTAGCGCCATACAAAAGTCTTCGTTTGGGGATCGAAGGCGAGAAGGATCCGTTGCGTTTTGTCGTTTGAATCGTGCTTGGTTCCCGTTGAGTAGTACTCTCGGCCCTCTTCAAATGAGGCTGGTTTTACAAAATATACCGAGCACCCCTCGAAAGCCAAAAAGTAGAACAGGTGTGTCGCTTCGCTATAAGAAGGCGAGAACCAGTTGGTAGCACCTACAACGCCGGGGCAAATCAGCGTTCCATCTGGGGTCGGCTTTAAATCGGTAGTCATTGGACGACCATTGGCGTCCACTCCTGTCGCCCAATTAATCTTCTTTGCAAATGGTGTAGCCGATAGGAATTTTCCATTGGTTCGATCAAGGAGATAGACAAACCCATTTCGGTTTGCCTCGATCAGAAGCTTTCTCGGTTCTCCCTGATATTGCATGTCTACCAGGACGGGTGTTTCCACACCATCGTAGTCATATAGATCATGCGGTGTGAATTGGAAGTGCCATTTCAATTTTCCGGTATCCGGATCGATCGCCAGTACACACGCGGTGTAAAGGTCATCGCCGGGCCGCACGCTGTCATCGTAATCCGGCGCTGCGTTGCTGGTGCCCCAGTATAGGGTATTCAGCTCTGGATCATATGTTCCCGGCATCCAGGTTGTCCCGCCACCGTGCAGATAACTATCTCCAGGCCAGCTTGAAGAGCCGACTTCTCCCGGGCCGGGAATCGTCCACAGACGCCATGCCAACTTGCCTGATATAGAGTCGTAGGCCGCAAGAAAGCCGCGAACTCCGTCGTCCCCGCCTGAGGTTCCTACTAGTACTTTATCTTTTACGATCAGTGGAGCACTCGTAGCTCCGTAGTTCTTGTTCCAGTTGGCGTATGCCACGTCCCAGATCAGGTTTCCCGATCGTGCGTCCAGGCACAAGAGGTGAGCATTGTCGGTTTCCATGTAAAGTCGCGTGCCCAAGAGAGCAACACCGCGGCTGATATGCCCAGAGGCGTCATCGATCAAGCCCTGAGAAACGGGCCGAGAGTAGTGCCACAGGATCTGTCCGGTTTGCGCATTGAGGGCATATGCATCATTGGAAGCCGTGACATACATGATCCCATTCGCAACCACCGGGGTAACTTCAAGAATGCCGGCATTTCTGCTGTGGAAGACCCATTGAGCCTGAAGATTTTTGACATTTTGCGGCGTGATTTGCGTAAGGCTGCTAAAGCGCCTTCCTGTGTAATCACCGTTGTAAGAAGGCCAGTCGTCTTTAATCGTTCGAGAGAGCAGCTGTGAGGCTTGTACGCCTGGAGCACGTGCGACGGATGGATCACTATCCTGCCCTCTCAAGGGAATAGACAACATATACGCGCATACGGCGATTAGCCATCTCCTCTGTAGCCTCATGTGGTCAGCGTCCTTCATCCCTTCCGGTTACAAATACCTCGCCGAGAGCTCCGCGATCGAGCCCGCTGCTATCGATCAAGTGAACCGAGACTCGCGCCACCCTCTTAGTCGTGGTTATCGTTTGTGAGAGCTGGACTAGATCTTGCGGTTGAACCGATTGGAGGGAAACCTCCTCCGTTTCTGCGCCACCTTCATCGTAAAGATTTGCCTTCAGCGTGCCGGGGAAGAAGACGCCAAAACTGCCCGAAAGTTCGAGCTTCCCGGCACTGTTCTTTGCGACGAGAGGTCGACCCACCAAGCCCGCGTCGGTAACGGTTTTCAAGTCGGGGCTCATACGCGACGGAAACCAGTAACTATCCATTGCGTATGTTTCGCCGGGTGCCAAGACCGCCATAGGGCTGTTAAGTTCTGCCTCCATATAGTAGGGAGTCTCTTTAAGATTTCTTGAGGTCAGGTAGGGCATACCCTGCGCATTCAGTTGCACCGTGGGTCCGTTCTTGTAGAAGATAACCGAAGCCTTGTCGGGATAATCTGACCCCTCGATGTACCTGGTCTTTTCGACCATCGCATAGTGCGTTGCGCCATCGACTAACGCGATCCAACCGGCGGTTGAGTCGAGCCACACCTCGTTTTCGAGGTATCTCCAATTGAGCCGAAAGAGTCCATCCTTTACGCTAAAAGAGGGATCATTCGCCAGCCCATCGCGGACATGGTAGCCGTTCAAGTATGAGGAGCGGGGATTGAGCGGGGCAAAGGCCCAAAAGTCATGATTGTACTGGTTGGGATCGCTGGCGTCGGACAAATCATACTGAGAGACGGACTGCACAGACCAGGCGATCGAGTGGCCCGTGATGTTTTTCGTAATTGCATGAAAGAAGATTTCAGGGGAGTCACTGCCGATACTTATCTCACGTGTGTATTGAAGGCCCGTAGGCGGGTCCGGCGGGCCTTCCAACCGCACGGTGCAGCGATTGTTTTGTGACGGAATCGAGAAGGCATATGCGCCGTCATCAAGAGGAGTGGACGCTCCTGTCCAGTGCTGCTCGTCATCATTGCCTTCGGGTAAGGGCCAAATCTTGTCCCCACCATAGTTGATCCAACGGCCGGCAGCCTCGGCCGGGGAAATGTACTTGCCTTTGTAAACCTGGTTGACGAATAAATAGGGGTGTCCATTGAAACTGACCTGCATCAGCCGACCGCCCAGCTGAGGAACAAAGGTCAACTTCACCCATTCGTTCGCTACCTCCTGGGCTTGCCAACCGTCGAAGACGACTGCATGAATTTGACATGAAGACGATGGAGCGGGTGTGGAATGCTGAGCACTCGCCGAGGAGACCACTAGAGCAAAGGCAAGGAAGCAACTGACGGCAGTTGATCTCATCTACGTGTGCCCTTGTCAACATGGCCGGTCGGTGAGTGTTTTACCGCGATGAAGGAGATTTGCTCGGTAGCCTCATTGTGCACTTCGAAGTTCTGCTGCAGCGCCGATCTGGCGGGATAACCGCCCTTAAAAAACTTGCCATATATCGCGTTCACTCGATCGGCATCCTGTATCTGGCGCAAATAGACGGTACTGAAAACAACGTCGGAGAAATCCATGTCGGCTTCTTGCAATCCATCCAAAAGATTGCGCATGGACTGGCGCAGTTGCAGCTCAAGGTCAGGCGTGACGATTCCTTGATCTGGAATGAAGCCATCTTTAGCAGAAAGATATAGAGTGTCGCCATAGAGAATGCCGGGGCTGGCTGTGGGGCTCGGGGGCATATTTCTTGGCCGAATCGCTTTGCGTTTGCTGAGGTCTGCTCCGGCAATGCAACTAAATACGATGTGATCCCCTTTAGGGAGACCGACGACTTGGATGGTCCCGCGGCCTGGTGTATTGCCGAATTCAAAATAACTCGCGTAAATCTTACCCATGACGTCGTATTGCCCACCGGTGCTCATATAGGGATTCACCCATAGGACATTCTTCATGCTTAGCTGGGCAGCCTTGAGCACGTTATTTACATTTTCGAGAGCTTGCCTGACTTCTCCGGAAAAGTCAGACGCCTGTCTCCCGGTGAGTGGATCCCGACCTCCCTGCGCCGACAGGTACATGATTTCACCTGCCCGGATTGCAGGCGGATCCACGTGCGGGCCTCGCGCCCAGCCTGCTGGCCAAATCGCTTCTCTGTGAATCGTGTCTGCAACGGCAATGCAATTGATTTCCACCTTTTCCCCATCTGGAAGAGCGGCAACCGTGAGAACAGTTCGCGCTGGAGGGCTTTGGCCGATTGTCTGCCAATAAATCTCATCCATGCCTGCCACGTCCTGCTCATCCGTGAGATAGATGTTCATCCAAACAACATTGCCAAAATTCATGCTTGCGCCCTTCAGCACAGCCTGGACGTTGCTTAGCGCTTGCGCGACTTGTTCGGCGAACCCCGGTGGACGTGTGCCGTCGAGCTTACGGCTTCCTTGACCGGATATGTAGAGCGTGCTCCCGGTCAGAATGCCAGGACTATAGAACGAATCGGCAGCTGCATGGCCCTGCGGCTGAATGACTTTGAGTCCGGAGTCCTGGGCAACAAGATTGAGCCCGAACGCGCAGAAAAAAAGGCAGGCAAAGGATGGAAGGCTGCGCTTGAACCGATCGATCATTTCTCCTCCGGGAGATTAGTGCACTTGTAAGTAGGAAACGAATCCATGTGCTCGGGTCCGTAATTTGTACACAGATGTCGTTGCAGTAATGTACAGGGTTGAGTAGTCGGGGTCTCCCCATGCGAGATTTGCCGGCTGCTCGGGAACTACGATGGTCCCCAGATGAACGCCATGCGGGGACCATACCCATATACCCCTTGGTCCTACCACATATAGATTGCCATTTCGATCAACCTTCATGCCGTCCGGTACACCGTCATCTGGACCACCTGGCTCTGTACCGAAGATCCGCCCGTTGCTCAATCTACCGTCCGCGTGAAAGTCGTATACGTGGATATTTCGCTGGGTGGAGTCATCAACATACAACTTGGTGCCGTCTGGAGAAAACGCGAGTCCATTCGGATCTTCCAGATCCTTTGTCAGCAGTTGAAGTTGACCGTCTGGAGCGATGCGAAAGACGCCTTTAAAGGTGAGTTCCTGTTTTTGCCCGCGAGGCAAGTCAGATGTTGGATCAGTAAAGTAAATAGCGCCATCCGGACCGAGCACCACGTCGTTGGGACTGTTCAAACGCTTGCCTTGGTAATGATCCGCGACTATTTTGTAGCTTTTGCCATCGGGCGACAGACGGATGATCGCCCGCAGAACGCTGGCACAATCTAAAAGACGATGTTGTCGATCATAGGTATTGCCATCGGGATCGCCCAGAGAAATGATTTCCTGTTTTTGACCAGTGGAAGTGTTTACCTTGAAAATTTTGTTGAGAGTTTCATCGCTCACCCAGAGATAACCGGAGCTATCCCAAACAGGCCCCTCGGTAAAACCGAAGCCCGAAGCCAGCTTGGCCAGCTGTGCTTTTCGTTCAAAGAGAGTCCAAAACTCGGGTGTAAGGGCTTGAAGTTCGAACGCCACCTTGTTCGTTTCTCCATAGCCGAGGCGGCGGGCTGATCCAGCAATCAGCAGCAAGGTCAAAGCGGCTATCGCAACCTTACGGATGACGATGTTGAACCACGAGTCCTTGGAGCGAAACAATAAGTGATTATTCGTCATCATCGTCAGACTTTGAAGAGTGTGTCGGGGAGCGCTTGGAGTTTTCACTTCCCACGTGAAGGAGATAACTGACCAGGTCATTTATCTGTTTGTCATTCAACATCGATCCGTAGTTGACCGGCATGAGCGAGTGAGACCCAAGATCTATGTGGGTGAGTTGCGACTTCTGAAAAAAATGAAAGTCTCCATCCATTGTCTGGATGGAAACGGAAAAATTATCGTCCACCTTGAGCATTCCAGTGAACTTCTGACCTGTTTGCGTCACGACGGTTGTAGCCTTCTTCTGGGGAGGCAAATTCTTTTCAGGATCCAAAATCACGCCTCGGATCTGGTCGGCGCTCTCATCCGCTCCGTAAAGCGAAAGATCACCGCCAATAAAGCCACCTTTCCCGTTGACCATATGGCATTTTGCGCATCGCGCTCCGCCAAAGAAAAGAGCTTCTCCTCCCTTCGGGTTTCCGGAAAGCTTGATGTCGGTTCGCCGCCCTTGTAGGTTTCGTAAATATCGAACAATAGCGGTCAACTTCTCTTGGCCGAGCGAACCAAAGCCAGGCATACCAGTCCCGGGGATTCCATCTTTCGCGATCGCAATCAGGTCTGAGTCGGCGAGTTGCTGCACATCATGAGCAGTTGCGATGTCCGGTGCGTGTTCGCCGCCGCGACCATCGGCACCGTGACAGCTCCCGCAGTTGGAGGCGAAGAGCATCGACCCTTGAACATCCGCTGCATTAGGAGTGCTTGCCGGTTGTTGTGCGCGCAGATTCGTGATCGATACCAATCCAAGCAGTAAACATTGGATGGAGATCATCTGCCACCGACTCATCATTCGCCAAAGACCTCTTTCAGCGTTCGATACCCTCTGTGCCAGCACCAGGCTTGCACCCAGGGCCTTAGTGTTCTGCGCCAATTTGCACCATACCCGGGTACCACGAGCGCACCGCGAGAATACGTGACTTGACGTTGGCGTCACTGTAATATCCGACAGTGCAGTTGAGCCGGAAGAAATAGGCATCCCCCGCTTTGGCGGGATGCCGTCCCGCGATTCCGTCCATTCCGCTCCCTGCGACCATCACGCCGTGGCCGCTCAAGACCAGATAAATCTCCTCTTCGCGCTCGTGGTGATGAGGAAAGTTAGTACCGCCCGGCGCGATTTCCATCAGGAAGAGGCTGGTCAAAACGCGTCCCGCCGCAATGCGGTCGCGCTTACTGTCGACATCCCCCATCAGCAGACGGTAACGGGTCGAATCAGGGTGACCGCTCACCGTAGCTGTCGGCACATCCTCAATGTTGGCCTTTAGAGGCTGCGGCGGTGGCTGAGTTTTCTCAAAGCCTTTCGTGCGAAAACCCATAATGATCACGGTTGTTGGCGTATCAGATTTATTGCTCAGAGCATGCGCAACCGTTGATGGAATATATAAGTAGTCTTCTTTCTTAAGCGAGACTATTGCATCTCCGTACTTCACGGAGCCGGTGCCTTCGAGCACCACGTACACTTGGTCTTCGTCTGGATATTGAACCAAACCGCAGACGCCGTTCGGATCAATTACCGCTTCTCCATAACGTGCTATTCCGACGACTACAGATGGATCCGAGTCTCCCTGGCCGAACAACGCCCGGTAGTGGCACGTCTTTGTCGTAATATCTGACTGCTTCTCCCCGACCGCAGAAGTGTCACGAGAAAGAAAGGTGGGATCGATCTTACGGTCGTTCGCGTGTAGCAGAGGTGCGCAGAAAATTCCTATGAGCAAAGCGACGAGCCTGACGGCATGGCGTCGGCTGCCTGCCCCATGGCGTATTGCGATCAAAGAAAGTTTCTCGAGGTTTAGGTATCTGTTCACTGCGTTCGACCCAGCATGAATCTGGTACACCACGTGTTTTGCGATTACGTTTTTATAAGCTGAAGAAGGCACTTACGCCGATTGTTTGCGGGCTTTGTCAAGAATCTGACGCAGGCGATTCCCAACCGTCAGATCTTCCCCCGACTGTAAGGTCATTGAGATAATTTGCAACTCATTCGGAGGCGCCTTCTCTTTTGCCTTGGGGTCATCGCCCTCTCGTACTGCGGGTACTCCACTTGGATTATTGTTCGTGAGCACCTCAATACGAGGTTCGCCCTCCCGTAGCTGTTGAGCGCATTGGTCCACCGTAAAACCGAACCGCTGCACGTCCCACTTTACCGTCAGGGTCGGATAGCTGTTCTCTTCTTGAGGGGTCATGATGGATGTAGTGACTCCTGGTACGGTTTGAACCAACTTCTCGATGCGTTCCACCCGGCTCTGCCACTCTTTGGTTAGGGCCGCCAGATCAGCCTGGGACCAATACTCGACTGCTGCAAGAATCCCTATAATCTCTTCTTTGCCGACCTTCATGGGCCGACATACGGCGCCCTCCCATGGATTGTTATTCGCCATTGCCGCATCGATCAGGTCTTTCCGGCCCAGCAGCACGCCAGAACATTGCGGGCCACCCAAACCCTTTCCGCCGCTAAAGCAATAAAGATCGACGCCGATCTTGGCGTAGCGTCTGAAATTCTCAAACGGGGGAATGCCTGCCGCATCATCCAGCAGAAGAGGGACGCCAGCGGCGCGCGTGATCTTCAGCGTATTCGGTAAGCGGTCGTCCCGCCAGGTTGTATAGACCATGGCGGTTTGCGGAGTAATGGCCGACTGCAGATTGTCAACTCCATGGGCAATCACCAACTGGCCTCCGGCGAGGCGTATCGCACTGTCGAATGCGCTCCGCCCTCCCAGCATCACGACTTCATGTTTCAAACCGGTTGTGTCGGGCAGTTGCCACACATTTTTTGGATCGGTCCCGGCGATGCAGCCCGCAGTCGCCAGAGCCATCGCACCAGCCGATCCTGACGTGACCATTCCGGATTCGGCACCAGAAAGTTCCGCAAGCTTTTTGCCTGCTGCGCGCTGCAGTTCAAACAAGTCAACAAATTGTCGTGATGCGGCCTCGACTGCTTCCCGCACCCCCGGCAGTTCCAGTGACCCACTCAGATACGTCCACGTCCCCCGCGCATTGATCAGTGGCCGGACCCCAAGGCGGGTATAAACATCGGCAGAGGAAGATCTTGCTGTAGTAGCCGCCACGCTGCTCGCAAAACTTCGCGAGGCAATGGTGGCGAAGAGAGGAGCAGCGGCGAGCAATTTCAGGAAAGATCGCCGATCATTCAGGCTATTTTTGAGCTCACGCTCGGGCAGCATAATGTTCCTTTCCTACTGCAGCTGCCCTTAGGGCCCGCTGGTTGTTGTGCGCGCAGATTCGTGATATCACTTGCCGTCGATACGGCATTTGCTAAAGACTTCTTTGACACCGATCCCACCCACCGTGCCACCATCAGGCTGGCAGGCAATTGCAGACCGGAACACAAGCTTTTCTTAGAACAGGAACTTCAAGGCAATCTGCATGATGCGAGGATCGTTTGCACCAGTTACATAACCGAAGCCACCCTGGCCGGTGTTGTTGACAAGCCCATTCGGATTCGTAAACTGCGCATGGTTGAAGACATTGAATGCTTCTGCCCGAAACTGCAGCTTAGTGGTCTCGGTAATGTCGGTACTCTTTAGCAGAGCCATATCATAATTGTCGATGCCAGGGCCGGAGAAAGATCGCCGCATTGCGTTGCCTACCTGCCCGATTGTTTCCGGGACGAAGTGGTCCGGGTTGAAATATGGCAGTCCCTTTCGCGGATTCCGATTTATATATAGAGAGCTGCCGTTATTCGCGTAGTTTGGCACATCCACGTTTGCATTGAAGGCCCCAAGCAGTGAATTATCGTCATTCTCATTGAGAGTGACCGGCTCTCCCTTGGCAAACGTAGCCACGCCGGAAAGCTCCCAGCCTGCGGTGAACCGACTCGCAATATCCCCTTTGCCGATAAAGTGATCGAAGGGCAACTGTATGGTGTAGCTGGCGACCAGGTTATGAGGAACGTTAAAGCTCGATAATGCGTAGGTTTGGCCCGGATTCAACGGATTGGTCGCATCAAAGGAATCCGAACCGTTATCCAGCGACTTCTCGAAGGTATATCCGATGAGGAAGTTCAGGTATTTTTCGTTGTGCTCCAGAGTCACCTGCAGCGAGTTGAAGCTGGAGCCGACCGCCGTCTTCATGTAGGGATTGCTGTTGAAGTTAATCCCGAAGGTCGGCCTGGTTCCGTTCACTGTCTGGCCGCTCGCTGTGGTGTAAACCGTGTCTTCCCCGAACGGCCCGCAAGTCGTCGTACCAGGCGCCACATTGGCTGGATTACTCAATTGCAGACAAAGGGACTGGTCTCCTGGATTTGATTCCTCAAACGTCAGCAGCTGCCTGCCTATGGTCCCGACGTAGTTCACGCTGAGTACGGTTGCGGTTCCCACTTGCCGCTGGAGAGAGAGTTCCCACTCCTGAACATAAGGCATTTTGTTTTTGTAGTAGTAATAGTCGGATCCGCCGATAGGTGTCGCTCCTGCCCAATTGAAGGTTGTATCGGGATTCCTGGGAGACACGTTGGTTGGAGGAAAGACGAACGGAAACTTCTGTCCCGCCGGAGTTCCCGATGGCCGATCGACAAATGGGGTAGCCAGCTCAGTCGATGACACAGAATAATAGTTGCCATAAGGAGCATCGCCTACCTCGACAAATCCGGTGGCGTCCTCGATAGAGCTATAGAAGATGCCGTAACCGGCACGTATGCTGGTTTTTCCGGTACCGCCCAGCATCTTGCCGAGAAAACCGTCGCTCACGTCTGGCGCCCAGGCAAAGCCGATTCTGGGACCGAAGTTAGTGTACTTTGTTGGTCCGAGGGTGCGCGGAATGCCCGGGTCTCCGGGCACCACCAGACCGAGGGGAGCACCGGGAAATGATAGCGATTGCTCACCGGGAACGACCGTTTCGAGCTTGTTCTGGGTGTCGTACCAGGGAGTAGCGGCCTCCCAGCGCAGGCCGTAGTTGAGGGTGAAATTGCGGTTCACACGCCAGCTATCCTGACCATAAAATCCGTAGTATTTGCTCCGCGAATCGAGCAGCTGCTGGCTCGCCTGCACAAAACTGGTCGGCGCCCCGATCAGGAAATCGGCGAAGTCCAGGCCGGTCTCTGCACCATCAAAACCAAAGCACCCGTTGTAGCAGTCATAGTTACGCTCGTTGATCTGGTTGTAGTGGAGGTTGGCGCCAAACTGCACCGTGTGTGTTCCAAGGATCTTGGTGACGTTATCGATGATCTGAAAGGTGTTGTTGTATTGCCTCAATGCGTCAGGCGGGACACCAAGGCTGAAGTTGTTGAACATAAAGTTTGAAACACCCTCGTACGCTGGGTTGGTAGGGGAGATACCGCCCCCGGGGCCCCACGGAGTGACAAAACCTTGGGAGGCAAGGGTTACACCCAAACCCTGGCCTGCGGTGGGTTGGCCGGTCAGGTTTACATCGCGCAGATATGCGAGACGAAGATCATTAACGGTTGACACGTTAAATGTGGTCGTCAACCCTAAATTGATCATTTGTGTTTGACCCTGATTGGTTGCGGCAAAACCCGGAACGTTTACCTGGCTATACGGATTCAGGGTGTGGAATCGGTCAAAGAAGTAATAGCCGAACACAGCGCCGATTCGTGTAGGAATGTCTATCCGTCCGCTCCCCTTATCGTCGCTCAACGTCCCGTTGAAGGCAGAGGTGGAGAAGTTAGGAGTATTGTTGACTACCCCATTGGCCGTAGGGAGGAACTTCAGCGAGTTCACCGCAACCGGCGACCATGCGCTCTGGGGAATGACAGCATTGGGAAAGACGCAAGTTCCGGGGTCCGTGCAGCCCGGAGTGTAGTAATTTTCCCCCTGCGTTACGGGATATCCCAATTTCTGAGAAAGAGTGTTAGCCCAGCCGGCACCGACGACTGTGCCAGTGAGCGCGTCCGCCTGGTCCGTCAGGTCACCCGTGCGATCGGTATCTGAAGGTACGGGATAGCTCTGAGTCTGCCCCAAAATCTGCCGTGTTCCCTGGTAGTCGGCAAACCAGAAAATCTTGTTCTTGCGGATCGGCCCCCCGACCGTACCACCGAATTGATTCTGGATGAAAACGCCGCGCGCCGAAGAGTAATAGTTTTTGGCGTCCAGATCAGTGTTGCGCAGGAAGTCGAAGACCGTGCCGTGATACTGATTGGTTCCCGACTTGGTGACTACATTGACCTGGCCACCGCTGTAGTTTCCATACTCTGCATCGAAGTTGTTGGTGATGATACGGAACTGCGCGATGGAGTCGAGATTGGGGATCATCGCCGCGCCGTTATGGACGCCTTCTTCGGCATTTGCTCCATTCACCATGAACGCATTGGATCCGGTGCGGCCTCCGTTGACGGATTGCTGGCCGTTGTCCAGATCACCCGAGACCTGGGTCGCTCCGACTCCCGATGTGCCGCTGTCCTGGCTATGGGAATAAGGCGATACGCCTGGCTGCAACTTCAACAGGTCGATGTAGGAACGTCCGTTCAACGGCACAGAAGTAATCTTTTGGCCGTCGATGACTACGCCATTCTGGGTGCTCTGGGTCTCCACCTGCAGAGTGTCGCTTTTCACACTGACTGTATTGGTAACCGTGCCGACCTGCATGGTGATGTCGACGCGGAGCGCGGAGTTCGCATCGATCTTCACGCCGGTTTGGACATAATCGCGGAAACCAGACTGGCTGACCGTCACGTTATAAACGTCAACGTTCAAAGTCGGGAAACTGTAAAAGCCCTTCGAATCGGTGACTGCGGTCGTCTTCTCGTTCGTGGACACACTAGTAGCTACTACGGTCAATCCCGGTATGACGGCTCCGCTGGGATCAGTGACCACTCCAGAGATCGAGCCGGTAATGGCTGCCCACGTGGTAGTTGTTCCTAGAAGCGCGCCCAAGAGGAAACCTAGCCTGATAAATCGAGCCATGGCAGTCCGACCTTTCAAATGAAGACTATTACAACGATTGAACACAGGGTTATACGAAAGGGATCGATGGGAAGCGATAGTAATCGTAAGACCTATCGGTGTCAAGAAGCAGTTTCGCCCCATAAATACAAGTTATTTGAACGAACTCGACGAGTGTCTACTACTGCCGCGTCCACACGAAGGAGCATTGATCGCGAATACGGTTTTGCGCGAATCGCCGTGGAGTGCCCTGCGAACTTTTACCAGTGAACAAGAGAGAAGCTGGAACAAAGCGGAGTCGTGATGGAAGCCCAGTTGCACGACTTGCGTGATGGATACAAGACGCTGGCGGGTCTATCAGTACCTATTCGTTTTGGTCGAAATCGCTTCTTCCCGTGCTTTCAGTACTATGCGACGGTCAGGAAGTCCGGCAGTTGCTTTAGCGTTCTTTCGAAGCAGGCGTTTTCTCCAAGCACTCGAGAGATAACAAGTGCCCCTTCAATTCTCACGATTGCTTCTTCGGCACGTATACGAGCATGCGTAGCGGTCAGCCCACCCTCCCTCGCGACCGTCGTAAAGGCATCAAGCCAACCCTGGAGTGTCTCGCGCAATACCGCCCTCACCTCTTCGGAGGCTCCCGGGATCGACATCACGTCCAGGGTGCAGGACTTTTTGCCGCCAGCATAAAACTCCCGCAACTGCTCGCACGCAAGCTGAACGCGTCTGCGCGGAGACGTGCCAGCCGCATAGAGTGGTTTGAAGACGTGTTCACGAATGATGGAGTCGACAGCACGCACCATAGCCAGTGCAATCTCATCCTTCCCACCCGGGAAACGATAGTAGAGGCTCGCCTTTTCAAGCCCCATCGAATCCGCGAGCTGCTTCAGGCTCACACCATGGAAGCCGTATGTACGGAAGAGTTCGAGCGCTCTCGTCATCATCTCTTCATCACTAATCGTCTTATGCGCCATGCTGCCCCTTCCCTTTATAGATGCCGAACCCTCGGTAGGGATACCTTTTCCACAACAGGGCGCAATTCGTGAATCTTTACCGTTCGTTCGGTATCTATTTACTCAGAAATGCTCGGATGACGGCCCAACCCATTCCCAAATCACATCAGAAGGAGACTTGAACATGGCAACCGTACAGGAAGTTACCAAGGACTACCCGGTTCACTACGCAATTGCAAAGATCGGCAACCTGGACGTTTTCTATCGTGACGCAGGCCCGAAGGACGCTCCAGTCCTTCTCCTCCTGCATGGATTTCCTACTTCATCGAACATGTTTCGCAACTTGATTCCACGGCTCGCCGGCACGTTCCGTCTCATTGCGCCCGACTACCCCGGCTTCGGACTGACGACGATGCCCGATCACAAAGAGTTCTCCTACACTTTTGAGAACCTGATGAACGTTGTGGATGGCCTTATCGAGCATCTAGGCCTGAAACAG
>Ga0206863_1031_pt2 | contig 49465 bp, 41 predicted proteins | sample Alteio_BWOrgCont_41_FD_152634 | JGI IMG/M metagenome (GOLD analysis project Ga0206863, IMG submission 152634) | Enriched cells from forest soil in Barre Woods Harvard Forest LTER site, Petersham, Massachusetts, United States -... | ecosystem: Environmental > Terrestrial > Soil > Temperate forest >...
TTGTATTGCAGGAAACCCTTCTCTGCTTGTAAATTTCGTTAAGCAATTCTTCTGAGGTGCCGAGCTTCGGCGAACGCTCTAAAGCTTTTTTAATCATCTCTTCTGCTTCTGCTTTTTTATACTGTAATTGCAATAAAATATGCAAGGCTTCTTCTTCAATATCACCCAGCTGGACTGATGGGCTCTGCACGGCCACACGGTCACGCATTAAGGTAAACTTGCCCATCTTACCCTGCAACTTGGCTACAATTTCCTTGGCCTTTTGCTCGCCTATACCAGGAAGAGTTTTTAAATACTTGGTGTCTCCCCGGTCAATGGCTTGGGCAATTTCACCAATCGCTTTATTCAAGGCTTTGACCGCAGCCCGAGGGCCTATACCGGAAACCTTGATGAACTCCAGAAAAAAATCGCGTTCAATTTCATTAAGAAAACCCACCAAAACCGGCACACCGCTCGAGGGGGTCATCTGATAATAATGATACGTGATTAAACGTATATTGCCATCGCTATCTTGATTTTCTTTTAAACGCTGCAAGACGGATATCGGTGTTAAAATCTCATAACTTAGCCCATTAGTCTCAAGGGTTATCGACATGTCACTCTGCTGTGCTATTTTGCCTTTAATAGCTGTGATCATATTAATTTATACCGCATCATATGAGCCTGCCCCAGGGCCAACGCCAATGCATCACTAGCATCTAATTTAAACGCTGCAGATTAGATATTCAACATTCTTTTGATAAATTCTTGGGTCTGGATCTTGGTGGCATTACCATTGCCCAACAGAGACTTACGGATACGTTTGACGCTTTGCTCTACAAGTTCTATTTTTTGCTGGGCCACACTTAAACAAATCACCCCGCGCACATGGCCCAAGGTAATGGCGGTGGCAGGGTGTCGAGTGTGGGCGTATAATTTTTCTAAAACCACCACATCAGGATGATGGGTTTTGAGTATGGTTGTGATATGGAGATGTATTTTCAAAAGCCTTTGTTCGAAAGCCACCTTGGGGTCAGGTTCAATGGTACCCGCCTCAAGGATTGTGACGCCGCCGGCTTTAATATCAACGACGCCATATCCCGTGGTGATCAGACCGGGATCGATGCCTAATATACGCATAAATTATTCTTCGGCAAGCTTTGCCATTTCTTCGTCAGAAATATCAAAGTTAGCGTGCACATGCTGAATATCTTCATTCTCTTCCAAAAGCTCAATAAGCCCCAACAAATTCTTGGCGTCACTACCTTCAACCTTGACGGTAGATGCAGGAATCATGGTGATTTCAGCAGTTACCGTGTCAATATTCTTGGCAACAAACGCTGTCCTGACAGCTTCAAAAGCGGTTGGCTCAGTAAATATTTCAAATGTTTCGCCTTCGGTTTTTACATCTTCAGCACCAGCTTCAAGAGCAACTTCCATCACAGCATCTTCAGAAGCCTTAGCTTTCTCAACTTCTAAATAACCTTTTTTGGTAAACATAAAGGCTGTTGAACCAGCACCGGCTAATGAACCGCCCCGTTTATTCAATAGATTACGAACTTCTGCCGTGGTACGATTTTTGTTATCTGTTAATCCTTCAATCAAAAGCGCCACACCACCAGGGCCGTACGCGTCAAAAACAACATTCTCAAAAACAATACCAGGAATTTCGCCGGTACCTTTCTTGATCGCATTCTCGACGTTATTTTGAGGCATATTGTATTCACGGGTACGTGCAATCGCGGCCCTTAAACGGAAATTGGTGTCAATATTGCGTCCGCCTTCCTTGGCTGCTGCTGTAACTTCCTTGCTCAATTTTGTAAACAAGGCACCGCGCTTGGCGTCTTCAGCACCTTTTTTATGTTTAATTTTTGCCCATTTAGAATGACCTGACATTTCAAATACCTCCGTAATAGGGGACACTTTAAAGTGTCCCCTCTATTAAGGGGACACTTTAAAGTGTCCCCTATTACTAATTAATAAAGCAGTCAATAAGCCGAGTTCTGTGTCCCTTGCGGGCGATGACCATTTGACTAACACCTCGCATTTTTACAAGGTATCTGGCAGCCTACCCGAGAGTATGACGCGGCGGATCGCCCCGTGCGCTTCGCGGCTTCTCTCCTATTTGGCATTGCTCCATGCAGAGATTGCTCGTTTCACTCTCCCTTTGCAGGGAGCATCGTCACTGTAGCTCTAATCCTGATCTTGCGACCGTCCCGCGTTATCGGGATGCATTATCCTTTGGAGCTCGGACTTTCCTCACCAACGCTTTAAGCATCGGCGCGGTCACCCTGACTTGCTTTTTTTAAAACCTGTCGAACCAGCGCATCTGCTTCTGCGTTCTCTTCACGCGGCACATGCGTAATTTGAAAACTTTTAAAACCCGTAATCAAATGCTTCACTTGTTCAAAGAGCGGTTTTATATTCTCATGCTTGACCGCGTAGCTGCCCGCCACCTGCTTGACCATCAATTCACTATCCGCCTTAACACTCACGTCATCCGCTTTTAGAATCAAGGCTTCCTGTAAAGCCACAATCAAAGCTGTATATTCCGCGATATTATTTGTCCCTTGGCCGATGGCACGGGACAAGGTCTTAACGGTCTTAGCTCCGTCTTTAATAACCACTCCGATGGCTGCCGGCCCGGGATTTCCTGAACAACCGCCGTCGGTAAAAATCTGTAATTTCATATACTAAAGATCATCAGCCAGATAAAGGATCCTGGCACATTGATCGCAGGCAATGATCTGTTCGTATTTTTTAAGCTCATTCATGACCTGTTCCGTCAAATGCATATGACAGCCGCCGCAGGCATGATTATCTACTTTAACAATACCTAAGCCATCTTTATTCTTCAGCACCCGTTCATAACGGCTTAAATAATCTGGCCTGACTTCCGGAGCAATGCGTGAACGTTGTGATTCTTTGACTTTTACCTGGTCGCCAATCACGGCCACATCATCATCGACCTGTTTTTTCTTGGCATTAAATTCTTTTTCGTATTGAAGGACCGTAACCTTTTCTGCTTCCAGGGCTTTGCGGGCCGCATCCACATCATCATAACCCAACAGGATACGTTCTTCGACGATTGATTTATCGGCCTTCAAATTCTCAATTTCAAGCAGCCTGGCTTGATATTCCTTATTCGTTTTTAAAAGGCTCAAAGAAGCGTCCGCTTTCGCGATACCTTCCTCTTTCATTTTAAGATCTAATTCCAGTTCTTTCTGTTGGACTTGAACAGTTTTTAATTTATCTTCTAGCTCTTTAAGTGTGACTTTTTTGGAATCAAATTCAACCTTTAACGCTTCAAGCTCAACGGGTTTCTCGCGCAATTCACGTTTGAAACGGAAAATTTCCTCGTCCATGACCTGCAACTCAACGAGTTTCCTAATCTGGTCCTTCAAATTTTGTCCTGTCACTGTCATTAAGTCCTTTTCCCGCGTCATTGCGAGGAGCGCAGCAACGAAGCAATCTCTTTAAAATTTATCTGGTGGACTCAGTAGGATTTGAACCTACGACCTTCGCCATGTGAGGGCGACGCTCTAACCAACTGAGCCATGAGTCCGAAATTTTTCAAATGGGCCCACCAGGACTCGAACCTGGGACCAAGGGATTATGAGTCCCCTGCTCTAACCGACTGAGCTATAGGCCCCAAAGAAGTTTTCAATATTAACATAATTTATATTTTATGGGTAGTAAAAATTTCTTACGAAGAAGGAGTATTCCTTGGTAGATTTGAATATTCATCTGCGTCAGCACTGTCATCGCTGCTGCCGCTACCTTGGGCCTGATCCATTTGACTCTGCATAGCCCTCCACTCGCTTAATTGGTATGGCTTAAGATAGACTGATAGCTCTTGGGTCTCTTCTTCCTCTATCCCTTGCCTTTGGCTGTCAATAGCACTCTGATTCATATTACCATCCGCAATGCTTTTTTGAAGATCCTGGAACGCTAACGCATATTTATCAATGATCGGTGTAATATTAGCCACCTGATCATCTTGTAGATCCAACTGTGTTTTCATTTTTGCGACTATATCGTTGGAGCTCAATGATTGCTGGGCAAAGGCAGGGATTATTGTCATAAATAAAATTATCAAAAATCCATAAATCACTTTCATGTTATCCTCCTGGATTCCCGCTTGCGCGGGAATGACAGAATCTATTAATTTAAAAAACCCGCCAGCGGTTTCGCTGACGGGCTTTTGTGATCTTACAATGCCACTTGAAGGTCAGCGGCTGCTATCTTTATGCTTTGAAAAACAGTCCTTACAATAAACTGGACGATCTTCTCTAGGTTTAAAGGGAACTTCACACTCTTTCTTACAATCCGCGCAAACAGCTTTGTGCATTTCTCTCGGTCCTCTGTCATACCCACCACGACCACCTTGTCCACCCTGAAAACCCATGTAATTCTCCTTGTTATGATCCCCTGCTCACAGCAGGGGACGAATTAAAACGTTTGTTGGATTATCTTCTTAAAACTATCATCTGTCTACTGCTTTTTTTATTACACCAACTAATCCAGGATCAACGGCGTATCCTAATGCAGCAGCTTTCTGTAAATCACCCCACGCCTTCCTATATTCCTTCAACTGATAATAGACAATGGCCCGATCATTATACGCCTGGGCTATCTGAGGATTTATTTCAATGGCTTTAGTAAAGTCATACCTGGCTTGAGCAAGGTCATCCTGTTCAACATAAACACTTCCCCGATTAGCATAACTTTCTGCATATTGGGGATTTAACTCAATGGCTTTACTAAAATCATTAATAGCGTCTATAAACCTACCTTGGCCCTCGTAACATATCCCCCGATTATAATAAGCTTGGGCAAGAGCAGGATCTAATTCAATGCTTTTACTCAAATCAGCGATGGCTTGAGTTAAATCACCCTGTTTTTCCAGGGTGATTCCACGATTGTGATAACTTTCCGCGTAATCAGGATTTATTCTAATGGCTTGGGTAAAATCAGAAACTGCTTGAACTGTATTGCCCTGGCTAGCAAAGGCAAGGCCGCGATTGTAATAGGTACTGGCGTCCTGGGGATTTTTTTCAATAATTTTATTATAGTCAGCAATGGCTTGTGTGAAATTATTTTGACTTATATAGGCACCAGCCCTGGCCTCATAAACCCCTAGATCGTCTGGGTTAATTTTAATAGCTTCGCTAAAATCAGCAATAGCTTTAGTGCTATTGCCCTGCTTCTGCCATAAAATACCACGATCATAATACGCATCTGCAGAACGGGGGTTTATCGCAATGGCCCTGTTTAAATCTTCTATGGTTGGAGGGTGATTATCATCGAAGGCAAAACCCCATGAAGCACTGAAGAAAACCATGGTTGCCAACAAAAAAGATTGCTGAAAAGTTTTCATTCCTGGGATGTTGTCCATCCTCCACCTAGATATTGAATGAGCAGCACACAGACATTGAAGCGTTCACCAAGAAGGGTAACATCGGTTTTTTCATTAGTCAATGCCGTCGCCTGTATGGTGATGACATCCAAGGCACTTACTGTCCCTGCTTTGTATTGATTGATTTCAAGCTCTAGGGCTTTCTGGGCGTCCTTGACAGCAGCATCCTGAACTTGTTCTTCTTGTTCTAATATACGAAGCGCTGCTAAATTATCTTCAACTTGTTGGAAAGCGGTTAACACCGTCTGACGATACGATGCTACATCCTGGTCATAAACAGCCTTGGCCTGAGACGTTTGCGCCTGCCTTAAACCCGCGTCAAATATGGTTTCAGCCAAGGCCGGCCCCACGGACCACAAAGGATTGGGTGAAGAAAATATTCGAGATAAATCTGAAGATCCATAGCTGCCCGAGGCGCTTAAAGTCAACGTTGGGTAATACGCGGCTTCGGCCACGCCAATGAGGGCATTGGCTGAGGCCACAGTTCTTTCTGCAGCAGCAATATCCGGCCTGCGTTCAAGAATCTCCGACGGTAATCCAGTAGGAACATCCGGGACGCGGCTTGGCAAACTTAAAGAGGGTATTGAAAAATCAGATGCTGGTTTTCCAATTAACAAAGCGATGGCATGCTCCATTTGTGAACGCTGCACACCAATATCAATCTCCTGGGCTTGGGTCGCTTCAAGCTGAGTTTTCGCTTGAATAACAGCTGATTCAGAGACAACGCCAGAGGCATATTGATTCTTTGTCAAATCAAGAAATTTCTGATAGATAATAATCGTATCATCCAAAAGCTTTTTTTGCGCGTCCAATGAACACAGCTGAAAATAATCCTGGGCCAATTGCGCCTGGGCAGAAAGCTTGGCATTTTCCAAGTCAGCGCTAGAGGCTTGGGCCTGAGCCTTATAAGATGTTATCGTCTGACGGATCTTGCCCCAGAGGTCAACTTCCCAGGTAACATCAGCGCTTAACAAATTATTAGAGACAGCATAGTGTGAACTAGAAGAGGATCCGCCGTTACTGCCAGATGAACCATTGTTACCAGATGAGCCGCCATGTGACCGGGTATAAGAACCTGTTGTAGTTAAAATCGGAAAAATAGCTGACTTGGCTGCTTGTACTAAGGCATACGCTTGAGCATACTGCGCCTGGGCAGCCACTATGTTCTGGTTTGAAATATTGACCTGTTCTTCAAGAGCGTCTAATCGCGGGTCATTGAATATTTTCCACCACTCTCCCCTGATAATTTCATCTTGGGGTTGGGCTTTTTTCCAATCCTTTGATTCTTTATAGGCGGCTGGTATCTGAGTTGTCGGCCTTACGTATTTAGGACCAACGGCACAGCCTGTGAAAAACATGAGCAGGCTTGCTATAAAATATGTTTTTTTCATGCTGAACATGGTACAGCCTTTCGTTGATAATTCTTGCGCACAGATTCAAACCAAATCTTGAATCGCTCCATATAAAGATAGATCACCGGAGTGGTGTAAAGAGTAAGCATTTGGCTAAAAATAAGTCCACCAATAATAGTAATACCCAACGGACGACGCAGTTCAGAACCCATGCCAGTACCAAAAGCCAGCGGGACTGCACCCAATATGGCGGACATGGTTGTCATCATAATGGGACGAAACCTTAGAAGGCAGGCTTCATAGATCGAATCATGAGAATTTTTTCCTTCACTGCGTTCAGCTTCCAGGGCAAAATCCACCATCATAATTCCATTCTTTTTGACGATACCGATCAACAGGATAACGCCGATCATAGCAATAATGCTCAATTCTGTTTGAAAAAGAAAAAGGGCCAGCATCGCCCCTACACCGGCAGATGGCAGTGTCGATAAAATAGTGATGGGATGGATATAGCTTTCATATAAAATACCAAGCACGATATAAACAGCCCCCAGCGCCGCCAGGATCAAAAGCGGCTGATTGCTCAAGGATGACTGAAACGCTTGGGCTGTTCCCTGAAAACTGCCATGGATGGTTGTTGGCAGGTAAATATTATTCATCGCTGAATTAACAGCCCCTACGGCGTCACCAAGCGGCACACCAAGCGGCAAATTAAATGAGTAGGTGATCGCCGGAAATTCGCCTTGATGGGCAACAGCTAAAGATGTGGTTGATATGGAATAATGACAAAACGCACTCAGAGGCACCAAGGTCCCACTCGATGACGCCACATAGATTTCTTTTAATGTTGCAGGACGCTGCCAAAATTGCGGAGCAACCTCCATCACCACATAGTATTGATTCAACTCTTTATAGGTCGTCGACACTTCCCGTTGGCCAAAGGCATCATAAAGAGTACTATCGATTTCCTGGGGAGTAACACCCAACCGTGATGCGGTGACGCGGTCAATCACCAGATTAGTTTGAAGCCCATTACTTTGCTTATCGCTATTGACATCAGTTAATTGCGGTAACTTGCTTAAAGCAGCCTGTATTTTCGGTGACCATGTCTGCAAATCTTTGTAATTATCCGACATCACCGTATACTGGTATTGAGCATTACTCATACGAGCACCCACCGTCAAATCCTGCACCGATGTTAGATACGCCGGAGCGCCGGGTACTGCCCCCAATTTCTTACGCAACCTGGCAATCACTTGCTCTGATGAAACCTTTCGTACATCCAAATCCTTTAGAGAAATAAACATCCGTGCCGTGTTTGTCCCCCCTGTGAACGCTGTCACCGCATCTACCGCAGGATCTTTCTTAATAATATTAACGACAGCCCTTAATTTCTTTTCCATTGCCTGGAAAGATATATCCTGAGAGGCCTGTATATTCCCGCTTAAACGACCTGTATCTTGCTGGGGGAAAAAACCCTTGGGAACAATGATAAACAACGTAATGCTGGTAGCAAGTACTGCCAGCATCAAGGTCAACATGATCCCCTGATGCCGCAATGCCCATAATAAAGTTTTCTTATAAAACTGGTGCATCGCATTAAATACACCTTCACTGGCATTATACAATCGGCCATGTTTGTGTTCACTACTCGGTTTAAGAAGCATCGCGCACATCATCGGTGTCGTCGTCAACGAGACCACCATGGAAATTAAAATTGCCACGGACAAGGTCAGAGCAAACTCACGGAACAACCGGCCCAAAACCCCTCCCATCAACAGAATGGGGATAAAAACCGCAACCAGGGAAATACTAATCGACAGGATAGTAAATCCAATTTCCCCTGCCCCCTTCAAAGCGGCCTCCTTAGGCGGCATGCCTTTCTCAATATAACGTGTAATGTTTTCGACCACCACAATAGCATCGTCGACGACAAAACCCGTAGCAATGGTCAAGGCCATCAATGAAAGATTATCTATACTAAAATGTAGAAGGTACATAATCCCAAAGGTGCTGACAATGGATACGGGAACAACAATCCCCGGAATAATGGTTGTGCGCAGATTACGAAGAAAAAGAAACACCACAAAAACAACCAACAATCCCGCGATGATAATAGTTTTCCGTGCCTCATTGACGGAAGCTCGGATGGTAGGTGATCTGTCAAGAACAACCGTAAGACTGATGGCTGGAGTAATAGCTGCCTTCAATTGTGGAAGCAAGGCACGGATAGTATCCACTGTCTTGATGACATTGGCTCCAGGTTGACGAAATATGATCACAGGAATGGACGGCTTTCCGTTAACAAGGCCCATTTGACGCAGATCAGCCACTGAATCCTGCACATCGCCTACATCAGACAAGCGTACGGGAGAACCATTTAAATAGGTAACGATAAGGGGTCGATAATCACGGGCGACATAGAGTTGATCATTAGTTTGAATTTCCCAAGTCTTGCTGCCGTTAAAAAACTGCCCTTTAGGCCGGTCTGCGTTGGTACTGCTGATGGCCGTGCGCACCGTATCCAAACCAATCCCGTACTTGTTTAACGCCATGGGATTTAATTCTACCCTTACAGCACGCGATGCTCCCCCGCCTATGATGACCTGTCCAACACCATCCACCTGAGATAATTTTTGAGCAATAATACTGTCTGCCACATCATAGATGTCAGCTTTAGTTAACGTGTCAGATTGCATGGATAAAATAAGGATCGGAGCTTCTGATGGGTTGACCTTACGGTAGGAAGGATGAATGGGAAGATCTGCTGGTAAATAATCCTGTGCCGCGTTGATCGCAGCTTGAACATCACGCGCCGCCCCATTAATATCACGGCTTAAATCAAACTGTACCGTAATACTGGTTTTTCCCAGGCTGCTGCTCGACGTCATTTCTGTAACGCCCGCGATATGGGCAAGCTGACGCTCCAGTGGTGTCGCGATGGAAGAAGCCATGGTCTCCGGGCTTGCCCCTGGTAGGGACGCTGAAACGCTGATGGTTGGAAAATCAATTTGTGGCAAGGTGGACACAGGTAAAAAACCAACAGCAACCAAACCGGCAAGGACCAACCCCACCGTCAACAAAGTGGTCGCAATAGGTCTTTCAATAAATGGTGTTGATATACTCATTTATTCCCTGTTCCTTGACTCCCGCTAGGTTGTAACCCCAAACGTTTGCCTACCCGATCAAACCACAGATAAATAACCGGAGTCGTATATAGCGTGAGTACTTGACTGAAAATAAGTCCACCGATAATAGTTATGCCCAATGGTTGTCTAAGTTCTGCCCCCATGCCTCCGCCAAAAGCCAAAGGCACGGCACCGAGCATCGCTGACATGGTTGTCATCATAATCGGACGGAACCGCAAAAGACAGGCCTGATAAATAGCATCCGACGGTGTTTTCCCTTCCTGGCGTTCGGCTTCCAAGGCAAAGTCCACCATCATGATGCCGTTTTTCTTGACGATACCGATCAAAAGGATGATGCCGATCAAAGCAATCACGCTTAAATCCGTACGGAAAATCAACAGAGACAAGATGGCTCCGACACCTGCCGATGGCAAGGTAGAAAGAATAGTGAGCGGATGAATATAACTTTCATACAAAACACCCAACACAATATAGACCGTGATCAGGGCCGCCAGGATCAAGATCGGCTCATTACTTAAAGACGATTGAAAAGCCTGCGCCGTGCCCTGGAATTGACCACTAATACTGCCAGGCAAACCCATATTTTGGGTGGTCGATTGAATAGCCTTGACCGCGTCTCCCAGCGATACCCCAGGCGCCAGGTTAAATGATAAGGTCACCGCCGGAAATTGCCCCAAATGGCCGACAACCAAAGGCCCCGTCGTATTCGTCATTTTGGAAATCACGTCGAGCGGTACTTGCGCACTTCCAGAACCGCGCACATAAAGATTGTGCAATTTATTAGGATTCTTTCTAAAATCAGGCTTTACTTCGAGAATGACCCGGTATTGATTTAACTGGGTAAAAATCGTTGATACTATCCGCTGGCCATAAGCACTATAAAGAGTACTGTCAATCACCGACGGTGTTACACCAAGCCTAGAGGCGGTCGCACGGTCAATCACCAACGAAGCCTGCAATCCCTTGGCCTGTTCATCGCTGCCGACATCGCGTAACTGCGGCAAAGCACTCAGGGCATCAACCACCTTGGGCGCCCAATCATTAAGCTCGTCGCCATTAGGGTCTTCCAAGGTGTACTGGTATTGGGTACGGCTGACCGTATCATCAACCGTCAGATCCTGCACCGGCTGCATATATAACGTGATCCCTTTGACACTCTTTAAACTTTCCTGCAAACGCCGGATAAGGTCAGTAGCAGAAATTCTACGTTCGTCGACAGGCTTGAGATTGATCAATATCCTGCCGCTGTTAAGAGTGGTATTAGTTCCGTCGACACCAATAAATGTTGAAAGGCTGTCAACTGCGGGATCTTTCAGGATCACAGCAGCCAATTGCTGTTGGCGCTTTGCCATCGCCGGAAATGATATTGATTGAGGCGCTTCGGAAATGCCCTGAATAATGCCTGTATCTTGGATCGGAAAAAATCCTTTGGGGATAAAAACATACAACAGCACTGTAAAAATGAGCGTTCCCAAAGCCACCATCAAGGTCAGGCTCTGATGCTTCAATACCCATTGCAGGGATTGACCATACTTTTCAATGGTACGATTGAAGATCTTTTCAGACGCATGATAAAACTTTCCTTGTTTTTCCGGTGGAATATGTTTCAATAATTTGGCGCACATCATCGGTGTTAAGGTCAAGGACACGATCGCTGAAATGACAATCGTCACGCCGAGAGTCACGGCAAACTCACGGAACAAACGCCCCACCACATCTCCCATAAACAGCAACGGAATAAGTACCGCGATCAAAGAAATACTCAAAGACATGATGGTAAAAGCCACCTGCGCCGAACCTTTAAGAGCGGCTTCGTGGGGAGACATCCCCTGCTCAATATACCTGGAAATATTTTCAATCATGACAATCGCGTCATCCACCACAAAACCCGTTGCTATAGTCAACGCCATCAAGGACAAATTATTGAGGCTGAAGCCCAACAGATACATCGCTCCAAAAGTCCCCACTAATGATACGGGGACCGCAATACTGGGAATGATCGTCCCGGCCAAGGTACGCAAAAATAAAAAAATGACCATCACGACTAAAGCGACGGCTAAGGTGAGCTCAAACTCAACATCCCTGACTGAGGCACGGATGGTCGTGGTCCTGTCGGTCAATACTGAAACCTGTACAGAGGCAGGAAGGGAAGATTCCAACTGGGGCAACATTTTCTTGATGCTGTCAACAACTTGGATAACATTAAAGCCAGGCTGACGTTGGATGTTAATAATCACTGCCGGAGTTTTGTTCATCCAGGCTGCTTCTTTGGTATTTTCAACGTCATCAATGACATCGGCAACATCAGTTAATAATACCGGAGCTCCATTTTGATAAGCAACTACCAATTTCCGGTAGTCTTTACTGGATTTAAGTTGATCATTAGCGTTAATGATAGAAGATTGTCGGGGTCCGTCAAAACTACCCTTGGCCTGATTGACATTGGCGGCACCAATAGCCGTACGCAAATCTTCCACGGTCAGCCCGTAAGAAGCTAATGCCGTCGGGTTAGCCTGGACCCTCACAGCTGGTCTTTGCCCGCCGCTGATACTGACAAGACCTACCCCTGACAGCTGGGAAATTTTCTGGGCCAAACGGCTGTCAGCCAAATCCTCAACCTGGGGTAAAGGCATGATATTTGAAGTCAAGGCCAAGGTCAGAATCGGCGCGTCAGCCGGGTTTACTTTACTATAAACTGGAGGATTGGCCAGGTCTGCCGGTAATAAATTAGCCCCCGCATTGATAGCAGCCTGTACTTCCTGTTCGGCGATATCAATATCCAGGCTTAAACTAAATTGTAGTGTGATGACTGAAGATCCGCCAGAAGAGGTGGAGCGCATCTGTTGCAAACCCGGCATTTGCCCGAATTGGCGTTCCAGAGGAGCAGTAATGGCGGTGGACATGACATCAGGACTGGCCCCAGGGTAAAAAGTAACTACTTGAATGACAGGATAGTCAACCTGAGGTAAAGCGGAGATAGGAAGTTGAAAATAAGCAACACCACCGGCGAGAAGAATGGCCACCATCAATAAGACGGTTGCCACCGGCCGCATAATAAATATGCGGGAGGGGTTCATGCACCATCTCCAGGAGTTGATGTTCCTGAAGAAGGACTTTTATGTTTATGGGCAGAGGCCACTTTAACCTTGCTGCCCTCTTTTAATTTATCAGCTCCTTCAACCACCACCACCTCACCCGCTGACAATCCGTCCTGAATAGCTATGTTATCTTCTTGGGTTGCACCAGGGGTAACTTCGCTCACCGTCACGGTATTATCTGCTTTGACAACAAAAACAAAACTACCTTGAGGGCCTTGTTGTATCGCAGCCACCGGTACGATCACAGCACCTTTGTCGACATCGACGAGCAGATGAATATTAACAAACTGATTGGGAAACAAAGCATCATCTTTATTATCAAAAATCGCTTTCAGCTTGACTGTACCCGTAGTTGGATCAATCTGGCTGTCAACAGCAAGCAAATACCCCGTCGCTATTTTCTTTGTTTCTTCACGATTATAGGCTTCCGCGACTAATTTCTCTCCCGCTTGATATTTACTAAGCACTTGCGGAAGATTATCCTCGGGAATAGCAAAAACAACGGTGATAGGCTGCAGTTTGGTAATGACGGCCAAACCAGTAGTATCGCTGGGGGTCACCATATTACCGGCATCTTCCAGACGTAATCCGATTTGTCCGCTGATGGGCGCTGTGACATGAGCATAGATCAATTGCAGTTTAGCATTATCTACTTGGGCCCCATCAACCTTAACTGTCCCTTCATACTGATGGACTAAAGCACCCTGGGTATCCAACTGTTGTTTGGGTATGGAATCCTGAGAGAATAAAACCTGGTAACGCGCCAAGTCTAATTTGGCATCATCCAGTAAAGCTTGATCATGGGCTAATTGTCCCTGGGCCTGGGCCAATTGTATTTCAAAGGGGCGGGTGTCAATTAACGCTAGTAAGTCACCTTGCTTGACAAGCTGTCCTTCATTAAAGAACACCTTCATTATTTGCCCACCAACGAGGTATTTGACAGTGACTGTATTAAGGGGAGTGACAGACCCTAGCCCATTAAGATAAATATTAATATCACCAATCTTTGCCGTCGCTGTCACAATAGGCGAATCACTGGGGGCACGCCCACCTTTACCATGCTTGCCCGTTTGAGATGAGTCGGTAGATGCCTGAGGTCTGGGCCAAAACTTATAAGCAACAAAAGCAACCAAACAAAGAATAATCAAAAACCATATCCAACGAGAGGAATGCTTCTTAGACAATTTATTCTCCAAATCTAACCTCCGCCGCCATTACTACTGCCTTCTGTACCTCCTGAGCCACCACCTTCACCTGTGCCGTTATCGCTGCTTGGCCTATGCCGCATCTGCTTCTGCATTTCTTTCCATTGACTCATTTGATCTGCACTAAGCACTTGGGACAATTCTTGCCCCTCATCTTCTCTCAACTGTTTCATTTGACTGCGCATGCTGTCGCGATCGGCAGTCCCGTCTTCCATATTTTGCCGAAGCTCTTCACGCTTGGAAGAATACTTTTCAATGATAGGTGTAATAGCCGTGACTTGATCCTGGGTCAAATTTAATTTGGATTGCATCTTCGCGACAATATCATCAGCGCTCGGCGACTGGTCTTGCGCCAAAACAGGCAATGTTGATAAACTCAACATCATCAGGCAAGCCCAGATCATCTTCATACCCATATTATATTCTCCATTCTTAAATAATGATGATGATTTCAATTTATTTTTCATCTTCTTCGTGTTCTTTATTGCCCCAATGCTTATGACCATCTCCTTCTTTACCACACCCGTCCTTATGACCAAACCTACGATGCCCTTGCTTCATCAAATCTTCTGCTTTTTCCAGAGCCATGTACCCTGCGAATTGCTCAGGGGTCAGGAGCTTCTTGATATCCAAAATAAAACTTAAATGATTGTCAACCATCTGGGATTGAATAGCTTTTAGCTGAGCTTGAAGATCATTGATCTTGGACATATCCGCTGTACTTTTGACAATTTCTGCTTCAAACGCTTCCCTATTAGCCTTCATCTGTTCAAAAATGCCTTTCTTGGCATCTCTTTGTTTTTGTTTAATATCCTTCAACTGCTTTGCTTGGTCTTCGCTCAGGTTAAGAATTTTGACCATCATATGTTCCTCGTGGGCCTGATGCCAATTACCTTCTTGAGGAGAAGCAACGGGAACAACTGCATTATCTGCCCAAACCAATCTTGGCGCAATCAACAACGCTGCTGTTGCCATCATTAAACCTAAAATCTTTGTCTTTGCTAACATATAAACCCCCTGTTTTTTTGTTCATTGCCTTTTTTGTTCTTCACTTACTTAGACAATAAACAACGTAAAAAAGTTTCACATTTCTTTATGAAGACCATCCGCCACCGAGGGCTTTATAAAGAGAAATAAGATTGGTCAGACGATCAACGCTCACCTGAATGAGATTTTCCTGTGCGCTATACAGGTCCTGCTGGGCTAAAAGGAGGGTCAGATAACTGTCAATGCCATTATGATACCGGGCGCCTTCTAAATCATACCGCGCCTGCTGAGCATTAACTAAATCCCGCTGGGCCTTGATTTGTTCATTTAACGTGTCACGGGCCACCATCGCATCGGAAACTTCACTGAAGGCAACTTGAATGGCCTTTTCATATTGGGCAATGGCAATCCGTTTGGCTACCTCGGCAGCATTTAAATTGGCAAAATTAGTACTTTGATTAAAAAGCGGCAAAGAAATTTGCGGAGAAAAACTCCAAACTTGAGACCCGGAAGTAAATAGTTTAGTTAATTTTACAGTAGCTGTCCCGTCAGAGGCAGTTAAAGTGAGACTAGGGAAAAATGCCGCTCGCACAGCACCTATATTAGCGTTAGCTGCTTTGAGTTGATGCTCAGCTTCCAAAATATCCGGACGACGCTCAAGTAGATCTGAAGAAAGACCCACGGGTAAATCTTCTATTAATTGTTGACTCGCAAGGGGCATCCCAGCTAAAAAATCGGAAGGTATAGGCTGGCCGATCAAAAGAACCAAAGCATCTTCGGCCTGAGCACGTTGACGTTCATCATTGGCAATAGCAACTTTAACTGTTTGGACTTGGGTTTGGGCCAAACGTAAATCTAATGCAGAGGCATTTCCCAATTGATAACTTTTATCAATTAAATCATAATACGACTCAACCGATTTAAGCGTCTGTTCTGATAAATCCAATTGTTCATCCAAGGCACACACCGTCAAATATTGAACCGCTACTTCTGCCACTAAGGTAATTCGAGCAGCGCGAAAGGCTTCTTCTGTCGCCAAATATTGTTCCAAGACCTGAGCCTTAAGGCTGCGGATATTCCCAAACAAATCAACTTCATAAGACGTGTTTACACTGGCCCCATAATTACGTAAATTGGCATAGTCATTATTAGTGAGCAATTCACGTTCACGGACACCAGAAGCATTGATTGCAAAACTCGGCAAAAAAGCATACTGCACAATACGGTATTGGTCGCGGATCTGCTGTACATTTAAAAGGGCCACCCGGTAATCACGGTTATTATTTAAAGCCAGCTCAATAAGTTTCTGCAAACGCGGATCTTTAAAAAACTCCTGCCAGCCGATATCAGAAGCCATTGTCTTACCCGACGGAGTTTTGGAATTGGTGTAAGGAAATTGGGCCGGTACAGGTAAAGCTGGGCGGGTATAATGAGGAATCAAGGTGCATCCTGTTAATCCCAAACTCAAAATTATAGAAAAAATGAATTTATTCATTTTGGTTTCTCTGTTGTCTTTGGCATAAAAACGCGCCGCACAGCGACATAAAATACGGGTACCATGAAAATAGCTAAAACGGTAGCTGTAAACATCCCGCCCGCGACACCTGTGCCAATGGCATGCTGGCTAGCAGAACCAGCACCTGTGCTTAACGCCAGCGGTGTCACTCCTAAAATAAAGGCGAACGAAGTCATCAAGATAGGACGAAGACGCAAATGCACCGCCTCAAGGGTCGCCTCGACTAATCCTTTACCTTCCTTTTGGAGGTCTTTGGCAAATTCGACGATCAAGATGGCATTCTTCGTCGAAAGGCCAATAATAGCCAAAAGGCCTACTTTAAAATAAATATCATTGGGCAGACCACGCATCGAGGCAGCTAACAATGATCCAATCACCCCCAAAGGTACAACCAGAATGACGGCAAAAGGAATTGACCAGCTTTCATAAAGGGCAGCCAGGGCCAAAAACACGACGATGATAGACAACGTAAAGAGCGCCGGGGCCTGGGCACCTGCCAGGCGTTCTTCATAGGACTGACCTGTCCATTCAAAACCGATCCCTGAAGGCAATTGCTTGATTAGCTCTTCCATGGCTTTCATAGCATCACCAGTACTTTTACCGGGAGGTGCTGCACCGACAATCTCCACGGCTGGAAAACCGTTATAACGCTGCAATTGCGGGGAGCCATAGGTCCATTGGGTTGATACCAAACTGGACATGGACACCATCTGACCTTGACTGTTGCGTACAAATACCTTGTTGATGTCCGAAGGTAACATGCGAAAAGGCGCATCCAACTCGATAATCACCCTTTGCACGCGATTGCCATGCACAAAATTATTCACATAAAAAGAACCAAAGTAAGCTTGCAAGGCGGTATTAAGATCTGTTAAGGACACGCCTAAGGCGCTTGTCTTAGCTTTGTCGACGATGATTTTTAATTGCGCCGCATCTTCCAGGCCCTGCATGCGCACGCCCATGAGACTAGGGTCCTTGGCCGCCAAGCCCATCAATTGATCACGCGCCGCCATGAGCTTATCATGGCCTAAACTGGCCTGGTCTTCCAATTGCAAATCAAAACCTGAAGAAACACCTAATTCCGGGATAGGCGGCAGGTTAACAGGAAAAATGATGGCGTCCCTGATCTGGGAAAAAGCACCAAAGGCCCGACGGATAATGGCCGGCGCCTTGTGCTCATCGCCTGGACGCTGGTCCCAGTCTTTAAGACGAATGAATGACAATGCCGAATTTTGCCCGCGGCCGTTGAAGCTAAAACCTGCCACCGTGATGATCTTATCCACCTCAGGCTGGGCCATGAAATATTTCTCTACCTTCTTTAATACCGCCAAGGTCCTCTCCTGAGTTGCCCCAACGGGCAATTGGATATTGGTGATAAAATATCCCTGGTCTTCTTCAGGCAAAAATGAGGTGGGCATACGCATATAAAAAATGGCCACGGCCGCGATGATGAAAAAATAAACTATAAAGTAGCGTCCGGTGGTTTGCAGCATGCGGCCTACCATGCTTTGATATTTATTGCGGCCAGACTCGAAGCCCCGATTAAAAGCACCGAAAAACCCTTTTTTCCCATCATGCTGCCCCTTGTTCACTGGTTTTAAAATAAGGGCACAAAGTGCTGGCGTTAACGACATGGCTAAAAAGATGGAAAAGAGCATCGAGGCTACCAGGGAGAGAGAAAATTGCTTATAGATGGCACCAACTGACCCGCTAAAAAACGCCATGGGAATAAATACCGCAGTTAACACCAGGGAAATACCAATCAAAGCACCTGTGATCTGTTCCATGGCCTTGTAAGCAGCTTGCTTAGGTGTTAGGCCTTCATCACGCATCAGGCGCTCAACGTTTTCCACCACCACAATGGCATCATCGACGAGAATACCAATAGCCAAGACCATGCCAAAAAGGGTCAACACATTGATGGAAAAACCAAAGGCTTTCATCACTGTAAAGGTGCCCATCAAGGCCACAGGCACAACAGTGGTTGGGATGATGGTGGTGCGCATGCTTTGCAAAAATAAATACATGACGCAAAACACCAGGAAGATGGCAATCAGCAGGGTCTTGATGACTTCCTGCACGGAAATCCGTACAAAACGCGATTGGTCTAAAGGATAATCGACCTTCACCCCAGGTGGGAAAAACTTGGATAACTGTGTCACCTTAGCATGCACCGCATCCGCCGTGGCAATCGCATTGGCTTCGGGCGACAATTTGATGGCCACCGCAGCCGACGGGTAACCATTGGTGCGGGCACGGGTAGAATAATCCAGACCACCGAGAGAAGTTCTAGCCACATCGCGCAAATACACCCTGGAGCCATCGGGATTGACCCGCAAAATAATATTGTCAAATTCCTCCGGCGTACGCAAGGTGCTTTGGCCTTGCAAACTGACATTAAGCTCCTGGCCCTTGACAAAGGGACGGTCGCCTAATTGGCCTAAGGGAAGTTGCACGTTCTGGTTGCTAATGGCATTGATGATATCATCAACGGTCAAATTATACGCATAGAGCTTCTGGGGATTCATCCAGATACGCATGGCATTTTCCGTGCCAAACATATTGGCCTCACCCACCCCGGAAACCCGACGGATAGGATCAAGCACGCTTGAGGCAATGTAATTGCCTAAGGAAATCTCATCCATACTGCCATTGGGTGTGGACAATGTAAAAAACATCAGATAATTGCGCGTGGATTTAGTGACAGTGACCCCTGCCTGCTGAACTAACAGGGGCAAACTAGGAATGGCCAATTGCAATTTATTTTGCACCTGCACTTGGGCGACATCTGGATTGGTGCCTGGCTCAAAATAAATCATGATCTGCGACTGGCCAATGGAATTACTAGTGGAAGCCATATAAAGCAGATTATCAATACCACTTATCTGCTGCTCGATGATGGAGGTCACCGTATTTTGCAGCACTTCAGCAGAAGCACCGGCGTAGGTGGATGTAATAGTAATAGAAGGCGGCGCTACACTAGGGTATTGGGCCACCGGCAACTGAGAAATGGAAGTGATGCCAACCAAGACGATCAGCAAGGCGATAACGATGGCAAAAATAGGTCGATCAATAAAGAATCTAGCCATTAGGTCCCTGTATTATCTATAAACGGCACGGGTTTGACAGTTGCTCCTGGCCGCACCTTTTGCAAGCCATCTACAATCACGGTCTCTCCTGCCTTTAGTCCGTCAATCACGATCCATGAATCACCTACCGCCTGTCCTAATTTCAAAACTCGCGCTTCAACCGTATTGTCCGCCTTGACCACCATCACCGTTGCTGTGCCATCTCCTTGCAAGGCCACGGCCCGCTGCAGTACGCTGATAGCGTTTTGATTGATGGCTTCTTCAAATTGGACATTGGCAAACATGCCCGGCAATAAAATGCGGTCAGGATTGGAGAATTCCGCACGCAAGGTGACCATGCCTGTGGAAGGATCAACTGTCACATCCTTAAAAAGCAGCTTGCCTGGCTGGTTGTAAGTGCTACCATCGTCCAAAACCAAGGTGACCTTGGCTTCATCCGTGGAAAGTTTTTGCAATTGCCCTTTATCAAACATGCTTCTCAACTTTAAAAGATCAGTGCTGGATTGTGTGAAATCAAAATAAATGGGATCAAGCTGCTGGATTACCGCTAACTGGGTAGCATCATTTTGGCTGACCAGGGCCCCTTCAGTGACCTTGGCCTCACCAATTTTACCGGAAATAGGTGCTGTCACCGTCGCATAACCAAGATTTAAAGAAGCTGTCTCAAGAGCTGCTTGGGCAGTCTCGACATCAGCCTGGGCTTGCAAGGCAGCTGCATAGGCATCATCATAATCTTGCTTACTCACCGCGTTAATGGCCACCAACTGCTTATAACGATCAGCTTTTGCCTGCATCTGTGTCAAGGTCGCCTGGGCCCGGGCCAAACTTGCCTTGGCGCTGTCAAGGGCGGCTTGCAAAGGTGCCGGGTCAATTTGGAACAACACATCACCTTCATTGACCTCAGAGCCTTCTGTAAATGATCTTTTAAGCAGGATGCCTGTTGCCCTTGCCCTTACATCGGCAATTCGTTCAGGGTCGATTCTTCCAGGAAGTTCGACAGTCACAGGCATATTTTGGGAGCTGATTGTAATTACCCCCACTTCCGGTGGAGGCATCTGCATGGGCGCGCTTGGCTTAGAACTGCAACCAGCTAAAACTCCAAAAAACAATACGAAAACTGATACTTTGAATGTTTTATAAGGTTGCATAGTTAACTATATCCTTTGTTGATATTCATTATTTTGTATTCTCATAAATTTGATGTAGCACTGATTTACATGTTTCTATGTCCTTGATTTTAATAGACTTTTGAGCCTCAATAAGAGTTTTTTGGATGACTATAACCAGCTTTTCCTGCAAATCCTGGCCCTTTTTTGTCAGATAAATGAGCTTTTGCCGGCGGTCATTTTTATCCGGAATACGGACAACCAGGCTATGCTTCTCCATATTATCGATGAGACGGGTCACACTGGTTTTATCCTTACAGATAAGCCCTGCCAATTCCTGCTGGCTTTGGCCATTTTTCTTACCCAAATTGACCAACACAGACCATTGCTCGCAAGTAACATCATAGCCTGCTTGCGCAAAATTACGGTTGACCAAGGCCCCTAATGAACGCGTGGCCCGGCCCATGGCGTAACCTAATGATTCTTCAAGTATGTATTTTTGTTGTGGCATAATTTTTAGTTGTATATACAACCTTAAAGAGTATAGACCCTCCCGGTAATTTTGTCAACCTGTGATAAAAATAAATAAAAAGCCCCCCGCGTTGCTATAACAACACGGGGGACTCTATTTTCAAAATCTTTATACTCTATTACTTTGCGTACATCGCCTTAAGTTGCGCTACCGAAGGGAACGTTGCATAAAATTCCCCTTGAGGACCGACGTAGCCATTTCCTGATCTTGTAATGACAATCGTTGTATAACTGCCATTACTATTAGGGATATTTACTGGAAAACTGCCTTGCGCGCTCACAGGTGCCGGAGGAGCAGCTACAACAACCTGTTGCGGCGGAGAGACAATGACCTGGTCTGGAATCAAAGGCTGGGGAACAACTTTATACCCGCGATATTGAGTTAAAACATAATAAACCCCACCATCAGTATAATAAATTCTCCCGTTAATACTAACTGGCTGGAAATCCGAAGGAATTGCACCTACATACGCCCCTATGGGAGGATTCACGATCACATAATCCCCGTTGCCAGCGTAGGCATAATACAATCCATCATAATAAAAGTATCTAACCCCTCCTGCCCAAACCGTGAAGTATCCGGGTGGCAGGTAATGGATGTGATAACCGTAATGAGGATGGTCATGCCATCGATAAAAACGACGGTCGTCATCATGATGGTACCCTGGAGAACCAACACCAATCCCGATCGACCAATCCGCGTAGGAAAATCTTGTGAACGCCAATAAGGTCAGCGTTAAAACACCAAAGAATATTTTCATTACATTGACCCGACTTAACATACCGTATCCCCCTTATTGTTCATTACATTTTGTTTTCGATAGATTCATCAGGCGGGGTTGTATCAATATCCCCATCCTTGAATCGTCCATTGTATTGCGTGCCGTCAGCATAGGTGATGCCTCCCTGACCACTTAACCTTCCTTCTTTAAATTGCCCCTCATATTTGCTTCCGTCGGTATAAAGAAGAATTCCCTGACCGTCAAATTTTCCATTTTTAAAATCACCCGTATACTGCCTTTGATCAGGATAGGTCAATGTTCCCTTACCGTCAAAAAGCCCATCTTTAAATTGGCCTTCATACACGGAACCATCTTCTTGTGTTGTTTTACCATAGCCGTTTTTGACATCTTGTGCCTTTGTTACGCCCGCACCAAATAAAACAAAGACGATCATTAATACAGTCCATCTTTTGGTCATGTTCACCCTTGCTTCGCCACTGGACTCGCACGATACATGATAACATTAACTTTCTCCAGGGTGATAAGTCCCTCGGCAACCATCTCATCGAGATGAGGCAAAAATGCCATAATTTTTTCTTCACTATCGACAATTTCGACAATCATCGGAAGATCCTCAGACAATCTTTCTAATTTTGCCGTATGCATATGGCTCTTACAACCAAAACCCATGCATCCTTTAATAACGGTGGCCCCAGCCATCTTTTCTTTTCTGGCATCATTAACAATAGCTTCATACAACGGCAAGCCATGCCACTTATCCTGTTCACCAATAAAAATTCGTAATAATTTACCTTCTGCTGGTATTTTCATACTAAATGATCTCCCCTAACAAAACCCCAAGCCTAAAAACAATAAAGCCCAGGATAACACTCAAGATAACGTTTAAAAATGCCCTTAATGTTTCTCCGTCTCTGATCAGATTACCTGTCTCGAGCATAAAGGTTGAAAAAGTCGTAAAGGCACCGCAAAAACCAGCCATTAAAAAAATCCTTAAAACAGGGCTAAAAAGAAATTTTTCCTGAAAAATGGTGTCGAAAAGTCCAATTAAAAAACAGCCAATCAGATTAACAATCATGGTCCCATAAGGAAAATCCGTACCGATTTTCTGATAAACTGCCCCGGCAAGTATATACCGTGCGAGGGTCCCTAAAATGCCTCCCCCAATCAAATAAAACCATTTTTCCATATAATTCTTCTCTTCTGTCATTCCCGCGAAAGCGGGAATCCAATTTACCTAACTTCTATAACATCTACATCTATAATATCTCTTTTCCCCTGATTCCGCGAGTTTAAACTTAACAACCATTGGCTATAGAATCTCATCCCATAAGTAAAGCAGATAAATAATGATAAATGCCCTGCAAAGGCCCAAGAACCTTTAAGTAAAGCCCCGGCGATAGCAATAGGTGCTAAAAACTGAAATAAAAAAGCCAAGAATATTCCCACCAGTCCAAAGGTTTTGATGACAAAGAAAAAAGACATCATCCATGTGGCAACCCCCAAGGCATGAGACATCAGATCAGCATACATCGCCAGAGAAGGCCTAAGATTCTTTAAAAAAGATGCTGGCAGGATACCCAAAACAAAAAGGATGATCAATGCATAGGAAAGGACTAACAATAGCGGCAAAAGCAATTCCACTGCCTTTGTTATCCCCCAAAAGAAAATGGATAAAAAAAGAACCACCCCTGCAATAAAAAATAGGGAAACCGCAAACCCTTTTAATCCTGTGTATACCTTTATCATTTTACCGAAACCTGAAGCTCATGCAGGTCATGAATGCCTTTTAGATCAATATGGACCTTTTTATCATGCCATACAATGATGTCTTTAAAACGTTTATTGTAGACAATATCTTCTATCGAATAGCTGTGGCGGGCAATGATAGGTTGTGAAAAAGTTTCATCAATACCGGTCAGGGACGCCAAGATACCCATCTGGGCTTCCCGCATTTTTCCTTCATCCATTCCCAACAGAGGACTCTTCTCATCGATATAATGCCGCACCGTCCAGCTTAAAGCAAATAAAGGCGTATGATCGCGCTCCAACTTAAGATCATAAAATTTGCGGGTAGATTCCCCCTCCAAGCTGACCTCATTTTTAGTCAAGTGAAGCGTCATATGTGCTTCAGCAATTTGATTTAAACGTTCATTAGCTATCCTGAAAAAATAGCATAATTTACCGTTATGTTGCCCGATAATCGCTTTATTGCTAAAAATAATCCTCGCCGTGGCCCTTGAAAAACGAGCGTAAAATAAACCTGTAATAACAGCCAGGGTCAGCAATCCTAAAAATGCCTGCATAGTCATTAAAATATGCGCCACGGCACTTGCTGATTCAACTTTACCAAAATCAACAGCACTCATATTTTCTACGCTAAAAAACACACACCGTAAAAAAGAAGCATACACCCCGCAAAAAAAATACAAGACACCAAAAAACAAATTCATCAAAGTATAAATGGCAGCAACATGGATAAAAAATTTAGGCCAGGATAGTGAGAAGAAATAATGATAGAGGTCTGCAAAAGGATTCTGACGATCACGCGTACCGTGAACATTTATCCTTCCCTGTTTATTGATCAGGGCGCGAAAATGAAAGGATTGTGGATGTAATGACTTATGTGATGAATCTGGATTTGAGGCCATAGGCTTTTTATTTACGGTTAGGGAAAAAGCCTAACCTTGATATGATCTGCTTGCTGCTTGCATAAAGAAATAAAATACCCGCGAATTTTAATCTCTATAGAATCTCCCGCAGGCGAAAAACACACAACCTCCAGCTGTTCACCAGGAAACACCCCCGCTTCCTGGGTACGTTCACCATTCTCCGTATCAAAAGAAAAAGCAACAACCAAGGCCTTTTGTCCGATAGACAAACTGCTTAAAACAACTAACCCTTTGTCATTTTCCGATATATTCATGGCCTCTGCAAGGAAAAAAGAATGGTGCCGAGTCCCAGACTTGCACTGGGGACGCCAGGATTTTCAGTCCTGCGCTCTACTACCTGAGCTAACTCGGCATAAATTTGTGGCAGAACAAGAAACCTATTCTACTGAAAAGCCCTGAATTGTCAACTCGAAGCTTCTCTTAAGTAACGGGCGGCATCTTGAGGGAAGGTGGGGACAATATGTAATCCTGTTCCCCACTCAAAACCAACACTGCGGGTCAACTTCGGGATAATTTCGATATGCCAATGATAACACGCCATATTTCCATACCCGATGGGAGCCGTATGCAAATAATAATTATAGGAAGGGTTGCCTAAAACTTTTTTGACCCTTTTAAGCACATCCTGCAAAATTTGTGCCAAATGCGCCTGTGTCGATTCATCGGCATTAGAAAAATCCGCACTGTGCCCTTTAGGGATGATCCAAGTTTCAAAAGCATAACGCGGTGCGTAAGGACAAAAGGCTAAAAAACTGGTATTTTCCACGACGATGCGCTCTTTATCCTGGTATTCTTGAGAAATCATATCACAAAAAACACAACGGCCGCGGTATTGATGATAATGCTCCGCACCTTTCAATTCTTCCAGCACTGTTTTAGGGACCATGGGCAAAGCAATGATCTGACTGTGGGTGTGCTCAACAGTGGCTCCGGCAGAAGAACCATAATTCTTAAAGATCATCACATATTTAAAACGCCTGTCCTTGGACAGATGACGAAAACGATTTTGGTACTGACTAATCACTGCCTGCATTTCTTCTGATGTGAATTCGGTAAGGTTTTTATCATGCTCTGGGCCTTCGATCAAAACTTCATGAGCGCCAATGCCGGTCATCTGGTCATAAATACCATAGCCTTCTTTTTGAAGTGATCCATCCGAACTCAAAACCGGAAATTTATTAGGCACTGTCCGCACCAGCCATCCAGGCGTATTGGCAAGACTATTAACGGGACGCACAGCGTCAACTTCCTGCGGTGTCTGATGCTCACGTCCGGGACAAAACGGGCAAATCGCCTGATGGGTGGGCGTATTATCATCTTTAGAAAAATCTAACGGCCCTTTGGAGTGATCATCAAGGATCATCCAGCGCCCGACAACCGGATCTCTTCTTAACTCAGGCATGAATATCAACCTCTCTTAAAAAAGCAGCCGTCATCTCCGGCGGGATAGGACAAATATAAAAACCAGTGCCACGCTCAAAACCAGCCACCCGCGTTAATCTGGGCATGACTTCAATATGCCAATGATAATAATCTTTAAACGAGGACGGATTTTTGACCGGAGAGGTCTGTATCATATAATTATACGCAGGGTCGTTTAAGCCTATTTTAAAACGCAATAAAATATCTTTCATAATGGCTGCGAGTGAATCCTCATATCCTTTGATTCCCTCGGCAAAATCACAGTGATGATGCTTAGGAAGAATCCAGGTCTCAAAAGGAAAGCGTGAGGCAAAAGGAGTAATAACCAAAAAATGCTCGTTCTGGGCAACCACACGGTCCTTGCTCTTTAACTCCTGAGTGATGATATCGCAAAACAAACAGCGTTCATGATAATCAAAATATTTCTCAGCTCCGCTGATTTTATCCTGGACGCGCATGGGCAAAACCGGCACGGCCATGATCTGCGAACGGCTATGTCCTATATTACGGCTGCCGGCGGCAACGCCATAATTCTTATACGCTAAAATATATTCAATGAATGGATTCTTACGGTGTGTTTGCATACGCAAGGCGTAGGTTTGGAAGACCGCTTTGATCTGTTCTGACGACAAATCCGCCATGTTCGGAATATGTTCAGGCGTTTCTACGACGATTTCATGACTGCCGTAACTATGGGCCACATCATAAAGTCCGTGCCCGCGGCGCTCAAAAGGTTTGCTTTCATCTAAAATGGGATCATTGCTATTAATGACCTTCACCCCATGGGCTTCATAGACAGAGGGGGAATTTGTATCCTGACAATACGGACACTCCTTCTGGTCTGTGACGGTGGATTTAGGATCCACAAAGGCTGCTGGACGCCGGGCGCGTTCAGTCGCGACGATGGTCCAACGGCCAACTATGGGGTCTTTTCTAAGTTGAGACATGAAACGGATTATAGCATAAATTAAATATTAAATGAAATTCCCGGTGCTATTTTATATCCTGCCACAAAACTAACGGCAGGCATCAGCTTACCTGCTTCGGGCTGGACTTCTTTAATTAAAAGGCCTTTATCAGAACAGGCAACAGTAAAACCGTTCTTATTGACGCCCATCACCTGTCCTGGACTATACTTGCCAATATCCTCTGTTGTCATTTGCGCTTGGGAGATTTTAAGCGTTTTACCATTATACAAAGTATACGCTCCGGGCCACGGCTGAAGGCCTAGAACTTGATTGACGATTGACTGCGCCGACTTTTTCCAATCAATGCGACCCATCTCCTTAGTCAACTTGGGAGCATAGGTCACTTGAGTCGAATCTTGAGGAGATGTAGCGAACTGACCTTTTTCCAAAACCTTAATCAATAATTTAGCCCCCACCAAGGCCATGCGTTGACGCAATTGGGCGGCATTTTCATCGTCACCAATAATCATCTTCTCTTGGGCAATAATATCACCGGCGTCGAGTGCCAGGGCCATTTTCTGAATGGTCACACCGGTTTCTTTATCTCCATTTAGGACAGCCCAATTAACAGGAGCTGCCCCGCGGTACTTGGGAAGAAGCGAACCATGCACATTCATGCAGAGTATTTTAGGAATATCTAAAATTTCCTGAGTCAACAAACGGCCATAAGCAACCACCACAAAAATATCCGCGCCATACAATTTCAAAGCATCGACGACACTACTGTCTTTTAATGAAGGAGGCTGTAAACATGGGATGTGATGCTTTATGGCTATCTCTTTAATAAGCGAGATAGAAAGCTTCATCCCACGCCCCTGCGGTTTATCCGGGCCAGTGACACAGGCCAACAGCTCATGGCCTGAGGATAGAAGATGCTCTAGATGTAGGGCAGCAAAATCATCACTGCCGAAAAAAATAATACGCATAATTATGAAATTATAGCATGAAATTAAATACTTGCCTTAACCTTGATTTGTTTGTGTTGATTGATTTAATCCCAGAAATCCAGAAAGGCTTTTAAGCGGCTCTATAGTAATGCTGCCAACGGTAAAACCTGGGGCATTCTGAAGTTGTCGAAGCATGGCAGGGGTGAGATGAAATTTAATACTTCCATTCCCATTACTCCCACTGTCATTCCCGCGAAAGCGGGAATCCATCACCTCAGTCTGTAAATTCATATTAGCTGGAGTTAAATCAATACCACCTTTTGTCCCCCAGCCTTGAGTAATTGTCGCCGTATGCGGTGTTCGAATCTGAGTATAAATAGACAATGGCCTTGTCTCTTCTTTAATTCGACGGGCAAAATTGTCTAAATCTTTATAGAAAATTATTCCTTTTTGTCCTGGCTTACCTTTAATCTCAAAAGGAACTTTCATATATTTAGCTACTAATCTTTTATGCTCTCGTTTATTTATTCCTAGACTTTCTAACACCCAACGAATAAAAACTTCCTTAAAAAGTTTATCACTAACCCCTGCATCGATAGTATCTGAAGAATCTTGGAACTTCTTATCCATAATCCTTAAAATCTTAAAAAACCCTCTGTAGGTCATAGGAATCTTATTGCCTTGTAACGCAGCAGCCATCATCGACAACTCGTTACGCGCGATGGCATGTGTCTCTTTTTCAACACTTTTCACTCTATTAGGACTGTAAGGATATTCTAACCAAGCCCTATTTTCATGCATATCCCATCCCATTAACTCCCCCAATAAATGTGCAACAACATCGGCACCAAATTCACTTGCAATATTAGGAAGCAAATTATGGCCGATTTCGTGCGCTAAAACTAGTATGAAATTCTTGTACGATAGATTATACATAAAATATGTATCCATTCTAAAATCAGCGAAGGCATTTTCATCAACCATAAAATCGACCCTCGTTCCCAAAGTACGGACAGCTATTCGATTTATTTCATTTGTCAATTCAGGAAACTCTCCTTTAAGCACAGCCATAATTAAATGCATTCGTCGAATAGTCTCTTTAGTGACAGCAGCAGCTCCCTTTTTCTCATATAAGTGTTTTATATTAACTGGAATGCTTAAAGCTGCTTTAGCAGCCCTGACAACCTGTGGTTGATTTTTAGCCGTTAAGAATGATTCTTTTTCAAATACATCCAAAAATCCAGGTACGTTGACCACATTGCTAATAAAGTTCGCAAATAGCTCCGGTTCATCAGAAACCATATCATCAAAAGTATTTTCACCGAAGATCCGACGTGCCTTGGTTACTGCGTCTTTCAAGCCTACAGCTCCCAATTGTTCCATGTGCCAAACCATCTCCGGTGGCACCTCTTTAAAGAAATTTTCACGAAAATCGTCATCAAAAAGCTCATCGAATTGTTTCAAGGTCTGTTGTAAAGTGCCACTTTTAAGAGAATGGCTATAACCACCACTAAAGTCCCCAAAAATCATCATCTCGACATCCTTTAAATTATCTCTGAAAAGAACATTGAATCTCGATCCAAAACGTGATCGTAGCATCTTAACTGCTTCATCGAAAGCAGCCCTTTTACTCGCTCCAAAATCATACATAAAACTTGACAGCTCCTCCGCATTATTTTGCACATGATGCATTAAAAGATCCCTACCAAAAATGGCAGTCAATTGTGTAAATACCTTCTCAAAGTCCCGGCTACTATCAAGAGTTCTATATTTAAAACGAAGCTCACGAAAAGATTTAGGATTATGTTCTGCTATTTTTCTTATCACGTCTTTTGTAAAAAAATCATCCATCCTTGAAATACGGCTTACAAAATCATTCGGCTTAGAATGACCGAAATCATAAATAAGGCCCATAAAGCTATCTAAATCTTTTTCAAGTTGACCTTGAATGACATCTTTCCCCAAAACTTCGGCTAAAATCGCAAAAACTCTGTGGATATTGCCCTGCATTTCAGTAGGCGTCCCTTTCCCGGCAACCGTTGAAAGATGAAACAAAAGAGGAGCGAAATAATATTGATTATTTTTTAAGGCACGCTCAACTCTTTCTTGACCAAAAAAGCGAAACATTTCAGTTAAAATAATTGACGACTCCTCAACCCCTATTTTTGCAATATTCTCTCTCACAGCACCATACCCATCGCCCCCATTCCGTTTTCCAAAATCAAACGTTGACTTTGAAAATGTCTTTTTCATAAAATCATCTACCGAAGAAACAGATGATACGCCCTGTTGGATTACGAAAGATTTGCCTGCTGGCAATTGGTTTAAACGTTGCCCCAAAGCCGTCGTCGTGAATAGCCCCGCAGCAACAGCTGCCAGAACCACGCTACGGACCACCATCGCTCCATCTTTTTCACCCTCATAGGTTTTAAGTTTTTCTTCCAAATATCTTACAAGTCTTCCTTCAGGGTCTGCTTGTCGCCAATCAAGATTTAGACTTGCAATATACATACCAATACAAAAAGGAATATCTCGCTGCCTAAGATTGTCAAAATCTATCGCGAAAGCACCAAAAATATTCGGTGCACTTGGAAGATGTCCTAACATAATATTCCTTGTCCAAAAATCAATTACAGCAATTTTATTATCAATGAGAAGATCTAAAATCTTTTCGACTGCTGCTATCTCATTAGGATTTAACGCCCTATTCTCTTCCGTTATCAATTTATGAACATCCCTTCCCTCAACTTTTTCGACTTGGATATATAGATTTCCTTCTTGTGTTTCTCTCGGCTCAGATAATAATCGAGGGCCAGCGCCTATTTTTCCTAATAAACGGGTAATCTTTAATAGTGACTTATCGTAATAGTCTATTCCACTAAAATTGATCCGAATAATCGACCCTAAATATTCAAAAACGTCATTATTCCCTCCATAGCCTATCGCTTTAATCGGAGGACTCTCATGCCCTGCTTTATCCCTAATAACAAGTGTTTTTGATTCAGAATCATAAATCAAAGTCTTACCGTTTAAGGAATTTTTTCTAACAACCGGTAGCCGCCTAACAGCTGACACTACCAAATTAATTTTCTTCATCAAAGCGGAAATGGAACCTGTCATAGCAACATCTGCATTAACCACCACTTCATTTCTCGATAGATCATCTGCAGGGACCTGCCTTTGATCTTTAATTTCGCTAAAAGCAGCTCCATCCATACCGTAATGTGACTCTGTCATATCCATTTCCAACCCACCGGAAAAATATTTCCTCGGGATTGTTTCCTGCGTTGCTGGATCAATATCTTCTTTGATATAATTAAAAACACCCTTCTTAAATGCTCTTAAATATTTCTGATAAATCCTTTCCTTCTCTTTGGGGTCATCAATATTAACGCCAGCTACCTTGCTCTTGTCCGCGTACACTTGCTCTAAAATACTGTCCTTGATTTTCTTTTTGTACCATGTTGCCAGGATAAGGCTGTTGTAGACTTGGCGGAGTTTGGCGAAATTCTTGTTTTCGTTAACTTCACGGGTCAGTTCGGGGATGACGATTTCGCGGACAATCTTGGAACCCAGAGAGCTAATGTCGTTCTTGTTCTGGATTCCCGCTTTCGCGGGAATGACAGTAGGAAAAGATTGAATGCCTTCATGTTTCTCAAGAGATAAATAATCCTGCTCAAGCATGACCTTAAGTTTGCTTTCCACCACATATGCCGCACCTATCTTGGCATTCTCATACACCACTGCCTTTTCAGGGATTATCCAGACTTTGTTGAATGTGTTTACAGGAATATTTGTCGTGCCGAATCTTTTTGCTGCTTCTTCGTAAATACGATTCCAAAATTTCTTACCTATTTCATCTTCCGGATAAATTAAAGATGCTGTGATCTGCTTGAGCATATAATCTTCCGCCAGCAAGTCCCGGCCCATTTCGGTAAGACCAAAACTATTAGGAATGATACGGTCTTTTTCGTAAGGCGAGAGATTAACCCACAGATCATTCTCCGGAATGGTTAATGAAGCTAAAAAATATTTAACCAACGTTCTGGATTCATCTTTAAGCTGATCATTACTTAAGTTGTTATCACCTTTATCCAGAATAAATTCAAACTTGAATGGATTATCCGGATGAACCTTTATTCCTTTCAGTATTGGAGGGTCAAGCGGTGGACTTAAATGCACCATGACTCCTGGTGCTGGAAGACGAAAATCTTGCGCTTGGGCAGTCGGAACAGAACCAAATGTATTGATTAAGAAGGCTGTGAGGACGAATATGTGGACGACTGGGGTTCGTTTCATATCTATATTAAGTAAAGCATATAGATATCGAAATACAAGGCCTTGGAGGGATTTCTGAGATAGCGCTTTCTTGATAATTGTCCGTCGGAACTCTTAAATTTACTATAAATTTAAGGAAAATCGTAAAATATTATGGATCTATATTAAGGGTGAGGATGATACGGCTGGGGCGTTTGATTGTTTGAAGGGTTGTCTTTATAAAAGCCACGGCTTGAATAACATGATTAGCTTGAACCATAACGTTAAAACGAAATTGACCACGCTTGCGGCCAACGGCATCAACTAGCGGTGGAGTTATGCTGTAATCTTTCTCAGATAAAATCTTTCTCAAAGCATCGTACGCTTGGTTTGCGGCTTGATGAGTAGTTTTTTCTGTTTTGCCACGCCAGTTTAACTTAATCCAATGTTTAAACGGACTGAACCCAAATTCTTTTCTTAATTTTAATTCCTCATTATAGAAACTTTCTGTTTTACCCTTGGAAAGACTTTGAAGAACATAGTGATTAATATTTCGCGTCTGGATAAATACTGATTCAAGGGCCATGCTGCTGATATGCAGCGCCAAGCTAAAGGCATTGAAAGCAGAACGCATGTCTAAACGGTTTAATTCTGCGTCGAAATCAATGAGTGCTGCAACGTGGGCTTGCCAGCTTCCTTGAAAACGCAAGATGGCTGAGGTAGAAATTAGAATGTCACAATCGGGAAGAGATTGCTTCGCTGCGCTCGCAATGACACCCTTCTTTACTAATTTTGTAGTTCTTTCAAAAGACATAACTCTTGCTTGAGGGAAGAGTTTTTTTAACTCTGTTTGTAATTGCTCAACACCTATACCTAATGATTTCCAATGAGCTTTATGACATTTAGGACAAACTGTTTCTCCAGGTGCTGTGTAGGTGCAGTGGCGGCATAAAAATTTTCCTTCCACCCTTGAATAAATCAGCGGGCTATCGCAATGCTTACATTTTAAGACTTCTCCACAATCGACACAACGGGTCAAGCGGTATGATCCTCTACGGTTTAAAACCAAGAGGCTCTTCTTACCTGCTTTCAAAGCTGCATCCAGCGCATCACGCACCGGTGGAGAAATCAATCCTGGAACAAATTTGTAATTGGTTAAATCAACTACTCTCGCTGCTGGAACATCGATGTTGGTCTCTTCAATCAATTTAACTTGCCCCTCACGAACCATGGCCATCAACTCGACCGAAGGAGATACGCCCACAAAAATAATATCAAAGCCGTACATTCTTGAACGCGTCAAAAGCACCTGACGCGTTTCATACATGGGCATCTGTTCCTGCTTAAAAGAGTCGTCCTCTTCATCAATCATGACGACACAATCATATTGACCATCACATTCAAAAACTGAAGAACGTGTGCCTACCTTTACCGTGCTGCCTAACTTAAGCTGTTGAGAAAGCGTTTGGGCTCTGAAGGAGTCGGGGACTAAAATTAAAAAAATGGATTCCCGCTTTCGCGGGAATGACAGTGAAGGGTGCAAGGATGACAAGGACTTTATATATCCATCGATGATCTCTTGAATTTTAACTGCGTAGTGATTTGGGTGAGTTCTATATAAAGTTACCTGTGGCTTATGTTCCCGGCGGATCGAAGATTTTGAATCTGTCTTATTCCTCAACATCGTACCCAAGGCTTCTCCCAAACTACAACCATAATACGCAGAAAAATCTTGGGCAAAGGCTAAATCAAGGCTATTAAACGCCGGAGCATTATCAGCTGACGACAATACTGGCTTTAATTTAGTAATCGTACTCGATTCAAGAAGACCAACAACAAAACCCGTCTGCGGCCTGGGGCCAAAAGACACACGGACACGCCTGCCTACACTTACTTGAGCAATAAAATTCTCAGGAATCAAATAATCAAACGGCCCATCCAGAGGGAGATCGAAAACAACTTGTGCAATCATATTAAAGAGATGATATCAGCGACGGCATTGGGTTTGGATAATTCACTTAAACGCAGGCGAAGCGCATCTAAATCTTTGGGATTGGCATTCCACTCATTAATTGTCTCAGCAATTTGATGCAAGGTGCTCTGGCCCTGACACACCTCGTAGCTGCTTAAAACCTTGATATTGTTGGTCTCTTGTCCGGGGATGGCGCTAAAAAATATCATCGGTAATTTTTTCACCAATGCTTCTGCAATGGATAAGCCTCCGGGCTTGGTCACCATCACATCAGCAACGGACATCAACTCATCCATATTATCAACCAATCCCAAAACATGTGCATTCTTGTTAGCCCGCGACTTTAAACGTTCATATAAATCATGATTATGCCCGCAGACAATCAGTAGTTGGTAGCTTTCCAGCAACTTCATAATTTCTTCTATCGGCCCCATGCCAAAGGAACCTGTCGCGATCAAAATGGTCATCCCGTCCTTAAGTCCTAATTTCTTCCTTAAAACAATAACATCAGGCTTTTGGGAAAACTTGGCATCGGTGGGGATACCCGTCGTAAAAATCTTTTCCGAGGGCACGCCTAATGCCATTAATTTATTTTTAGTATAATCACAGGCCCCTGTATAAGCATCGATCCCCTCATTGACCCAAATGCGATGCACGTCAAAATCCGTTACTACACAAATAATTTTAGATTTAATTTTTCCTGTGCGTTTTAGATACGCACTGACTTCCGCTGACAAAAATTGAGTTGTGATAACAGCATCAAATTGTTCTTGTATTAAAAATTTCTCTAAGGTTTGAGCATTAAATCCATTATACAAACGCCGTACCATATGCACCCCTGGCTGCATCCAGGGAATATCCAGCAATCCAAATAAAAATCCCCAGGCCCAGGGTAATTTGGTAACTATAAAAGAATAAAACCACGGATAGGTTATTTTAAAAAAAGGATTGGTATAATCAAGAGCATCGACCAGGCGGACATCAAAGCCGCCTTGGGCGTGAAGTCCATGAAAAATGGCCTCTGCTGCTTTTTTATGCCCGGCCCCGGCTGTTGCGTGGATGACTAGAATTTTCATTTTGGATAATTGAGACAGCTGCTTTCAAATCTTTGACGATGTGATCCGGCTTGACCGTCCATTTACGCATATAACGGCGGTTTTCCCGTCCTGAAAGCACAAAAATAGTTTTGCAACCCGCATTATGCCCTGTCTTGATATCCCCTTCGGTATCTCCAACAAAAAAAGCTTTTTGCGCATGGACAATGGTTTTATTAAGAGACTTAAGGGCCTTCTTGAGTAACCCGATCCCGGGTTTACGGCAATCACAACCAGCATCCGAACGGTGCGTGCAATAAAAACTTTTACGGATTTTGCCGCCGGCCTTTTCAACGCCTTTGGTCATCTTAGCATCAATGCGTTTAAGTTTATCTAAAGAATAAACACCTTTACCCACCCCCGCCTGGTTAGAGATCACAAAAATCTTATGCCCGCTTTGGGTCAGGGCATGGATCGCCTCTATCGAACCTGGGATAAAATGAAAATCTTTAACCTTGGTCACGTAGGAACCGTTCCCAGGAAATTCGTTGATGACACCATCTCTATCGAGAAAAACAACCTTCATTAGATATAATATCCTTTTTCTTTCATTTCTCTGTATTTACTGTACGCGGCAAATTCATGAAAACCACTTAAGACTGCGGCCACGAAACCATAATAACCGTCCTTATATCCTTTTTTAGAAATAAATCGCCTAAAAAAACGGTCCCACGAACGCCACAAAGCCTTGCCTAAAGACATTTTCCGTCCATCTAGATACCATTTCGTTGCCTCTAGCCTCGAGTAACGATTGATCTTCGCAATAAAATCATCCACATTACGAAAACTATAATGAATGGTCTTGGCCTTTAAATTTCCCCCGCGATACCCTTCTGAATTTTTTATGCCTGGATGAATGACATCAAAATCCGCCTCAGAAAATTTCACATAAATTTTATTATATAAACGGATATGCGGACTTGACCAACCGCCATGATTTAACTGCACATCCCCCAAATAATTAATCTGTGGTGCCCAATAAGCAGTCACCTTAGGATCTCCCTCTTTGAGCGCCACAGCAATCTCTTCTTTAAGTTCATCTGTCAGACGCTCATCACAATCCAAAAGTAAAATCCAGTCGTGCTTGGCCTTGGAAGCTCCAAAATTACGCTGCTTTCCCTCGAGGTCCATATGCCGGGTGAATATCGTATCTGTATATTTCAAAGCAATGGCACGCGTATTATCCGTGCTTTCATCATCCACCACTATAATTTCATCGGCAAAGCCTGTGATGCTTTCAAGGCAATCCTTGATCCGGCCCTGCTCATTTTTTGCGATAATAACGACACTCAACGCTATGGACACAATGGCTCTCCTTTATTATTGGATACAAGAAGCTTCAGGCTTAATAAAAGCCCCATGAATAACCAACATAAAACACCTAGCTGTAACGAAGCCCAGGCAGTGTCCACAAGACTGTGGAGTATCCAAGCCAAGATCCCTGCTGATATGCCGCATCCAAGTAAAAATAAATCCCGCTCACGAGAAATAGCATCTAACACATTCTTAACCTGAACCCAAAAAGCAGTAAAAAACCACCCATACAAAATCAATCCTGCAAACCCTAACTCTGCTGTAATATGCAATAAACTATTATGCGGATAATCCTCATGGACCGCATGCATATCTTTAAGCGTTTGTGTATACGCGCTATACCCACACCCAAACCATGGATAATGCCTGATGACATCTACAGATGTACTCCAGTAAGATTCGCGGCCGTTAGGATCAAAGAGTAATCCCAACGCATTAGAAGCAGAAGGCTGGTTAATTATAAGAGAACCCTGCTTGATGGGAAAATTATATATATCATGACGAGTATTCAGGCAATGCATACCAAACATCCCCAAAAATAACCCCAGCGCCAAAACCATACCAATAACTAACTTATAATTTTTTAAATAAACCCCTAATGTAACCATACTAATTGCAAAAGCTACCCATGCCCCACGTGAGGATGTCAGGCCAAGGGCGACAACCAGCAATAAAAACAATAATGAAATGACTACTCTCCCCATCCAAAGCGGATTAAAAGATTTGCACAGCAATGGTATCCAAATGCGGGAAGTAACGGTTAAAACTAATACTACAGGTAACACCGTCACGAGCAATGTTCCTAAATCATTAGGATGATTCATAGGGCCTGTCACCCTGCCATAAATCAACGCGGTATGGTGAAAAATATCTTTACCCCCCATGCATTGGATCATGATATCCACGCTGACAATAAAAAACGTTAGTAACAACATGCTCAAAACGCCATAGAGACGCTTGCGGTCATAAACAATTTCAGTAACCAAATACATTAAAAAAATTTGCTGTAAAAATCTTGTCACGAATTTTTTAAGACTCACGGCAGGATAATGGCTAAACGGTATTGTCAAAACGATCAACAAAGCAACGGCTGTTAATGACCATACCATGCCCGGAGAGATAAAATTAAGGCCTTGAGACGTCCTTTGCACGGGCGTTTTTCTTAATAAAAAAAACTTGAAGCCCCAAGCTACAATCATCGTTACCTGAAAAATTTCAATCAGCGCAAACGAATAAGGCAAAAAGAATACCGTCGCCAACAAGGCGCCGTACATCAACCGATCGCAAATGATCAATGATTTACTCACAAAGATTTTGCAAGAGCCGCTGCCACGACCTCGATCTGTTCCTTGGTCATATGCGGAAACATTGGCAAACTCATAATATCAAGAGCAACTTTCTCAGATACAGGAAAATCCCCTCTTTTATAACCTAATTCCGCGTAAGCTTCTTGCAGGTGTAAGCCAATGGGATAATGGATAAGCACTCCAACTCCTTGGGCTTTCATAGCCTCAACGACCTTATCACGATGAGGCACAAGGACAGCATAGGTTTGAAACACATGGGTACGGTCTGACTTGGTAATCGGAGTGACAACGTTCTTCAGCGGCTTTAAAAGTTCTGCATAATAAGCAGCATTTTTGGCACGCATCTCATTCCACTGGTCCAAATGTTTTAATTTAGCATTAAGGACCACGGCCTGAAGGGTATCTAAACGCGAATTGGTCCCCTTGATTTTATGTTCATAACGTCCTTGACGGCCGTAATCACGCAGCATCAGGGCTTTTTCATAAATTTCTTTATTATTGGTCACAATCATCCCCGCGTCCCCGCAGGCACCCAAACTCTTGGTGGGATAAAAAGAAAAACAAGCCACATCCCCCAAAGATCCGACACGCTTGCCCTTATAACGTGAGCCATGCGCCTGGGCAGCATCCTCGACGATCTTGATACCATGTTTACGGGCAATAACAACAATCTCATCCATATTAGCCGGCTGGCCGTAAATATGCACCGGGATAACGGCCTTGGTTTTCTTGGTGATCGCGGCTTCGAAAGATTTAGGATCGATGTTATAGGTGTCCGGCTCAATATCCACAAAAACAGGTTTAGCACGGCAAAAAGAAACACACAGGGCGGTGGCAATAAAGGTATGTGTAGGGACAATGACCTCATCACCTTCCTGAATATCTAAAGCCATTAGGGCCAGATGAAGCGCGTCGGTGCCGGAGTTAACACCTACCCCATATTGAACTTCACAGTATTTAGAAAAAGCGGCCTCAAAAAGATGGGCTTGTTCGCCTAAAATATAATCACCTTTTTCAAATACTTTCTTAAAGCCTAAATCCACCTCACCTTGAATCAGACGATTTTGTTCTTTGAAATCAATAAAGGGAATACTCATAAGATACTTTGGACCTTTCTATAAACTTCTTCGACGGATAGTTCACTCAAACAACTAATATGGCTACAATTGGCCATACGAAAACGACGGTAACAAGGCTGGCAAGGCAGGTGCTTTTGCACCACGGCATGGTTTGCCATTGGATTCGGACCATACACCTGTGGATCTACGGGACCAAAAATAGAAACTGTTTTAGTACCAACAGCCACTGCTACATGCAATGGTCCTCCGTCGTTGACGATAGCTGCCTTAGCGCGCATCAGCAAAGCGGCTAACCCCAACAAAGAGGTTTCCCCAACGGCACAATGTATAGGAAAATGGGCCAGGCTGACAACTTCGCGGCACAACTCCTCTTCTTTTTGATCTCCCAACAGTATAATAGCAGCGTCGAAATTTTCAATGATTTTATCTATTAATTGGGCATATTTGTGAGCAGCCCATCGCTTGTTCTTGGCGGCTTTCCCCCAACTAGCTCCCCCACCGGGCAAAACGGCTATCAATGGCTTTTTTGAATCAATGTTATGCCCATTGATCCACCCCTCGGCCCATTGGATCTCTTGGGAAGGAACATCTAATTTCATCGTCATGGGTTTGACCGGTATTCCAAGTAAACGCAACAGATCCAAATAATATTCAACAACATGCTTGTCTTCAAAACCAAGCACAGGCACACGATCAGTTAAAAACTGCCCACGCTTTCGATAGTCAAGTCCCACCCGTTTTTTGATGCCGCAAGCAGCGGACAAAAACCCAAAGCTACTATTAAGAGAGAAATCAAAAACCACATCAAATTTTTGTTGTTTGATGTTGTTATACAATTCCAGATATTTTTGTAACTTTCCCACAAATTCATCCCGCTCATAGACAAAAACCTGAGCTATGTCAGGATTAAATTTAAGAAAATCCGCGGTGCGGGCATTGGCCAGATACGCGATTGTCGCCTGTGGATACGCCAATCGCAGATTGCTGATAACCGGGGTTGTAAACAGCACATCCCCTATACCGTAAGGGTTAATGATCAAAATTTTCTTAAAATCCGTCATGTAATTCTCTCTTTAACCCGCTGCCCGGTTTTATACCTCAGGCGCACCCAAAAGACAGGATTCCACCATGATTTCCGTCGGATAATATCAAGATCTTCACAGCTTAATTGATGGTGCTCCACCAAACTTTTCATGACAGCGGGATGAGTGCCCAGGTAAGACGGGAAACGATTTAGGTCCCCATACCCACTGGCGAACGAATTATTCTTGGACTTATCCATGAAACCTATTGTTGCCGCATTATCACAACGGTTTTGCATCGCTTCGTTAGAATTGACCCAGCCATAGTGATAAAGGTAAGCGTAGCTTAGGCGTGATCTTAGAGGTTTACCATCGATGCGTCTAAAGCCAAAGGCATCGCCATAGGATTCGATTTGACCATTATTACGGATAATCCGGTCCTGTTTTTGATACCAGCCAAAATCAATGCGATAGCGCCAGAAAGACCCATAAAAATGAAACCACCACAGGCGCAGGGCATCAACATCTTGTTTTTTAAGATAATACTGCATCCACCATTTTAATTTATTTAAATCCGCTTCATGGATGACTTCATCGCTTTGCAAATAAAAAGCCCAGTCGCCTCGACATGCTTTTAGCGCTATATTCGTTTGCTCAGAAAGCACGATTGATCCCTGCGTCATGTCCCATGAGGTTTGAATAATACGAATTTTAGGACTATCTATGGAACGGATCAACTCCAGGGTATCGTCCTCACTATCTCCCACATTGACAATGAATTCATCACAAATAGGCAGGATAGAACGTATGGCAGCGACCACCGGGTAATTAAATTTGACAGCATTACGGACTATGGTAAACCCACTAATTTTCATATCTTAATGAACTCGCCTATACACCCAATAGCTTGGTGTTTGCATTTCAATCACATAATGATTATACAGAAATTGCATGATACGTTCGTGCTTAATACGGTTGGCAGGCACCAGAAAATAAGCTGTGTTGAAATAAAATGGCATCACCTTGTTGACTATCGCATACCTGGGAGGATTTTTTTCAAGCGCTGCCGTATACTCAGCAAACCAATCATCATCCAGCCAAGACAACGTGGCCACGGGGAAACGCCCTACCCAAGGCCTCTGGAGTATAAAATTCAAGGTACCAAGTTCCGGGTACATCCATACTGTTTCATGGACTGAAACATGTTCATCGACAAAATGTTTCAACTCCTCTATATCCTCCGTCTGCCATGAGGGAACCATCATATGCCTGATGCGTGGCAAATCAAGCAGACTAGCAGGTGATCCGTTGACCAAGGCTAGATTGCGTTGATCCTTGCCTTCTGCCAACTGATATATCCAAGAAAACCTATAAAATCTGGTTTTAAAACGGCCGACGCTGTATATCCCCGAAGATACGAACACGGCTGCGATCAATACTATTCCCACCCACTTGAATCTCACAAACTTCTCCTGCGTCCATCCTACAAACTGCCCCAGCATAAAAAATAAAACTATTTTTTCAGGCTGCAAGGACATCTCATATTCCGCTGCCCATAAATTACGAAATCCCGTCAAAAATAAGATCAGGCCATATACGGCCACGACCATAGCAGCCTGTTCTAAAACAGTGTTTTTCTTATTAAACATGCGCCAAAAATAAAAAGAGAAAAAAATAAAATAACAATACATCGGTGTGACTTGATAAAAACTTTTGTCCAAAGGAAAGAATATAGCGTGCAAAAACTTTGAAAGAGTATCCGGCACCGGATCGGTCTGCAAGAAAATCTTTCCCATATGGGTCACAACAATCCATTGGGCTTGCAAGTATTCACCCCAAGCATGCTGGCTTAGCAAATAAGCGCCATAAGGCACACTGACAATCAAAAATCCAACTAAAAAACCCCAAGCCTTTCGGCGGTATTCATGGTTTAAAACGATGATTGATAAAAAAGAAATCAAGGTAATGACCCCGATCTCAATACTCGTCCACGCGCAAATCGCGGACAAAGCTCCTGCTGCCAGAAGCCAGCCAGGACGTTTGGATTTAAAAAACCGGATTAAACACCACACCGCGAGCAATCCCCAGGCATACCGCATCCCTCCCCAAAATGTAAAAACCACCCGGGGAAAGGTCCGTGTCACCAAAATCAATACAAAGGAATACAGCAAAAGTCTCTGTTGGACAAGTTCATAAGCAATGAGCACGGCTACAAGTATTGTCAGCACTGATCCAAGATAGAAGTAGGCCGCTAACACATCCGCCCTAAAACCGAAAATTTTCATAAAAAATGCCGGTGCATAAAGCTCAAATGGCCCGCGCAGATGAAAAAAATCCCTGTAAGGCACCTGGCCCTGAGAAACAGCATCAATACCAGGCAAATATAAACCCCACTCAAACAGGTTTAACTCCTGATGAAGGTAAAGGGGATTCCATATGATCGCAATGGCTATGATCATCAAACTCAAAAGTGTCATATGGTCGAATATAGATTTTCTTTGCATCTTCATGAGATCTCCGCATTAAAATCAATGGGAATATGTAAAAAACCAAAATTCAAGATCAACTGTACAGGTAGATTAATATCACCTTGGTGAATGATTATCGCTTCTAATGAGCCCCACGGCCTTATAGTCAAATCCCGATAAATCCTGCTAATATGGATATTAATAAAATCCTTATTACCCATAATCTTGACAGGAATACTTGCACATTGGTATAAATTTCTCCCTACATGAAAGCTCGTTCTCAGGATATGCCCCTGCTGATAATTTTGTTTTAAAACCCACGTTAGCAGACCTGCCAGGTCTCTGGTATCGGAAAAAATATCTTCCTTGTACCCACGGCGTTGCATAAAACCCTGATGGTGATTATACATGATTTCCCTGGCAGGATTTTTCTTAAAACTAATCAAGGTCCCTTCCTGGGATCGTACCGGTAAAAGGCCTTGGTCCAAAATAGCTTTGTAAGCATACGCGTAATGATACATACGCCCTGCCAAAGGATAAACAGTAAAGATGGAAGATGTATACTTGTTATCACCAATGTATCCCACTTGTGTTTGCCATTGCCAATGGCCAAAAGGAATCCCCCAGCAACTCACCCGTCCATGGACATAAGATTTAGTCGGTATAAAACTATCCGGCATTTGAGGAGATCTTTCCATGACAACGGGTAACCCTCGCTTCTTGTCAACCCATTGCTTGGCTTCCCATAAGGCCTTGGCAGCATAACTTGTCCCATCACTGTTGAGCTTAAATTGAATTAAATTGAAACTCTTGTCCCGAATAACAAAATAAAATTCTCCAAAATAAAAAATAGAAAATCCTTTGTAGGTGCCGATGAAATGGCCTTGGGCAAAATCCAAAGGTTTAGGAAAAACAGAATCCTGATAGATCAGGCGGTCATTGTGGATAATTTTCGGGTCGGGATCATAATCCTGGGCGTACAATTCAAGGGCCTCCCCCTGAAAAGGATGATTCAATATTTTGACCCTTGAAGAATCCATGATCAAGGCATCGTATCTTTGGTCGTCGCTGGCACAGGGTTTATTAATTTTAAAAGAACGCGGGATTGCGCCCCCTAAAACACTCTCTGTGATATCGACCAACGGGCTAAACCCATCAAAATCATTGCGTAATATCCTTCCTTGCCAGCGATCCAAATAGGCAATAGGTTTTACATCCTGTACGCATAATGATGCATCCGATGGCTTGATCCCTTTCTGAATCAAATCCGCCTTAATGACATGCGCATATTTTATAAAATCATAACTCCATCGGTAATCGGTTGTCCATGAAGACAGGCTTCGCAGATGAATGGCCCAGATGTTTGAAACCATTAAGATCATTAACCCTGCAGTTGCAAGAATCTTTATCCATTTCCATTTTAGCTCTTGCCATAGCAAGGCAAGGCTAAGAGCAAAAATTGGCGAGACATAAACCAAGTACCTTGAGGAGATATCCTCACCTTGAGTAATTAGATACGGTGTGATAAAAAGATACCACACCAAAAATATTGATAAATCTTTTTTTACAAGAGCTTGCCGTATCAAAAATAAAAGCAAAACAGCCCCCAACAGGCACCATCCCGTATGCGCCCATATCCCCTCAGGCAAAACCATGGGTTGCCAGCGCTGAAAAACACCTCTGCTTTCCACTGAAGTCATGGGCGCAAACCAAGTGTAAGAACAAAGACCCAGCGGGTATACAAAAAATAAAAGAATATACCAAGGCCGATGCAAAAAATATAATTGATTAGTCATAGTCTTTTTTAAAGCCAGCCGCAGTACGGCATATACCCCTAAGATGACCGCGGCCCACCCTGCCGCGACAAACATGGCGCGGAACCATGTTAAATGCAATGCATGGCGAGGCAAGATCTTACTCAATACATCTTCTTGCTCTCCGAAGCAAATAATCATCACCTGATATACCGTCAACAAATAAAAAACAGGCAGCCACCTACGGATTTTTTCGATTAACTTTAAAGTAGTATGATTAGTCAATACTAGGTGTGTAACTATCATCAAGGGCAGCACCAATATGCTAAACCGGTTGATTCCAGCGCATAACGCACCCACCAGCATCCACCCGTAAATCTTATCAATATTTTTATTTTCATCCAAATAACGGTCAGCGATCAGATAAAGGGTCATCATTACAAACGAAAGTAGTAAAACAAATTGATGATGAATGGCCATGGGCCAAAGATAGGCATGATAAGACCCATAAAACGTCAGAAAAATTAAAGAAGCCAAAAGGCCTGTCACGGGGAGAAGACGTAGTCCCACGACAAGCAGGATAAAAAAAGCCAGGGCATTTAAAATATGCCCAATAAAAGCTGCATACGCATAAACAGGAAAATGATGTCCGACAACAATGACAAAAAAAGAAAAATTGATGCCATCAAAAAGCGTCATCTCTGAAGTATGAAAAGCCCTTATCACGTCATAAAATGACTTCGTATGAAGGGTATTTTCAATGGAAGGGATAAACCACAACATATCATCTTCGAGATAGGTGGCACCCAGCCGTTGGGCAACCGCCAGCCACAGAAAACAGGCAGCTAAACATAGGCAAAAAAAACTAAGACGATACTTGGCCATCATGGACCTTCAAAATTTTTAAAATTTTCGCCGATATATTAAATAATTCGGCGTTTGCCCTACTACCACGTAATGACTATACAAAAATTGCATCATACGTTCATGCTTAATACGATTAGCAGCTACTAAAAAGAAAGATGTGTCAAAATAAAACTGCTTCTCCTTGTTAATAATAGCGTACCTGGGTGGATTTTTTTCGAGTGTAGCCACGTAATCAAAAAACCAACCATCATCCATCCAGGACAAGGTGACCATGGGAAAACGTCCTACCCAAGGCCTGTTGAGTATAAAATGCAAGCCGCCAAGTTCTGAATACATCCATACCGCTTCATGCACCTGCACATGTTCATCGACAAAAGCCTTTAATTGCTCTAAATCTTGCGCTTGCCAAACAGGGATGATCATATGCCCCGTGCGCGGCAAATCTATTGACGTGACCGAAGCCCCATCTATCAATGCCCTTTTCTCCTCATCCTTACCTACGATTAATTGATGAACCCAGGAAGATTTATAAAACCTCGCTTTAAAACGGGTGGCACTATATATTACTGATGATATGATCACTGCAGCTAACAGTGCTGCCACGACCCATTGGAACCTTGTGAACTTTTCTTGTGCCCATACGATAAACTGCCCCAAAAGATAAAATAAAATAATTTTATCAGGTTGCAAAGCCATCTCATATTCCACAAACCATAAATTACGAAACACCGTCAAAAATGAAGCCAAGCCATACACCGCTACAACCAAGGCAGCCTGGTCTAAGGCAGTAATCTTTTTATTAAACATACGCCAAAAATATAAAGAAAAAAAGAACATGTACGAGTACATCGGCGTCATTTGAAAAAAGCTTTTATCTGTTGGAAAAAATATGGCATGCAAAAAATTCGGGATAGTGTCCGGCGTCCTATCTATATGCAAGAAAGTCTTTTGCATATGTGTCACAACGACCCACTGGGCCTGCAAGTAGGGTTGCCATGCATGTTGGCTTAGCAAATAAATACCGTAAGGTAACGCTATGCACAAGAATCCGGACAAGAATACCCATGACTGTCGACGGTGTTCACGGCTCACGGCCATGAGTGCCACAAAAGCAGCCAAAACAATAACGCCAATTTCAATGCTCGTCAATAGGCCAACCGCGGCCAAACACCCCCCAGCCCACAGCCAACCTGGACGATTACTTTTTAAGAATCGAATCAAACACCATACCGCCAATAATCCCCACACATAACGCATCCCTCCCCAACAAGTAAAAACCACCCGGGGGAAGGTCCTGGTCACGATAATCAATACAAAAGAATAAAGTAAGACCCTTTGCTGGATAAGCTCATATGCAATAATCACAGCCACGAGCATTGTCAATACTGTCCCAAAATAAAAATAAGTTGCCAAAACATCCACCCTAAAGCCGAAGACCTTCATCAAAAGAGCTGGAAGATACAGCTCGAAAGGCCCCCGCAGATGAAAAAAATCCCTGAAAGGCACTTGACCTTGAGATACGGCATCAATCCCAGGTAGATAAAGTCCCAATTCAAAAATGTTCAGGCATTGATGCAGGTAAGAAGGCTTCCAAAGCAGGAGCAATACCAACAAAAACAATAAAAAAATGTCTTTAGGTTGACGTTTTGCTTGAAGGAATTTAAACAATGGTCTTTTTGTAAACATCCAAAGTATATTCTGCCGTGGCTAAAAAAGAAAAGTCTTGAGCACGCTTTAGTCCTGCCTGACGTAGAGATTCCTTGAGCGTTTTGTCCGTTAACACTTGTTCCATGGCTTGGGCCATGGCCTTTGTGTCCTTGGGGTCTATCGTCAACGCTGCGCTGGAAGCAATTTCAATACAGGACGATGTCTGAGAGGCGATAACCGCAGCTCCGCAGCAAAAAGCTTCCAATATGGGAAAGCCAAAGCCTTCATAGAATGAGGGAAACACAAAAACTTCAGCCATATTATAAAGCTGGCGTAATTGTACGTCGTTGACAAAACCGGTAAAAATCACATCCTGATCAATCGCTAGTTTTTTAATCAGATCGCCGATAGTATCGAGCATCCAACCTTTCATGCCAACAACAACCAACTGCCCTCGAAAAATATTTTTTGACTTAAGCTGGGCAAAGCTTTCAAGCAATCCTATTAAATTCTTTCTAGGCTCAATTGTCCCCACATACAAAACATAAGGCTTATCAATACCTAATTCCTTTAGCTGGTTTACCGCATTAAGGCGTTCTTGGGATGATAAAGGATAAAATAAAGCATGATCCACCCCGTTATGCACCACACAAGATTTCTCCATAGGTATATCAAAAAAAGAATGCAGGTCCCGACGGGTATTCTCAGAAACACAAATGATCTCATCTGCCTTTGCCACGATGTCCTGCATATACTTTTCAGTTAAGTCAATGGTTTGGGGGTTGTGCGCCTGGGGATAGGTTTTATAAATAAGATCGTGTATGGTAACGACCAATTTGCCTGAATACTTACCGATAAGATCAGGACAAGGATAGTGATAAATATCACACTTGCCGACTCCCGAATTAAAATAATCTGGGTATCTTTTTAAATTCTTAAAATTTAAAAAATACGGCAGGCATTTTTTAAAACTAAACAAACCTTGGGGGGCATGAAGGATATATTCGTTATCAAGGTCGATTTGTCCTAAACTATCTACCAGATGGTAGGCATAGCGGCCGATGCCGGTACGCTGATTTGAAAGGATAGATCGCCCATTGATAGCTACGCGCATGCACTATACTGTATACCCTTTAGATTTAAGAAAATCTTCAACCACCTGGACAACATAATTCATTTGATCGATGCCCACGTCCTGATGGCAACCAAGATGCGTACCGTGATCAGAACAGTATTCTGTTTGAGGGAAATCCCCTAGCTTATGCCCCATAAATGCGTAACTCGGCGTCTGTGTCGGGATAGAATAAAATAAATTCCGTGAATCAACACCTTGCCGCTCTAAATACGTCACAAACTCATCTTTGGTAAAATTAACACCTGGTTTAAGAATGATCGAAAACGCATGCGGGCCTAAAACTTCATGGTTCTCTTCTTTCAGGCACCAAAAATATTTATCAAACTTTGAAAAGAGTTTAATCAAGTGCCTCACGTTGGCGCGCCGTTTTTCTAAAATATCATGAAAGATTTCAATATTGCCTAAGCCCACCGCAGCCTCAATCTCATTCATCTTGGCCGAAAAACCAATGCGCTTGAATTGAAATTTACCGTCGATACCATGATTACGCAAGGAACGGGCCACCTCAGCCATTTTCTCATTATTGGTGATGAGCATGCCTCCTTCGATGGTGGTCACAATATGTGCTGCGTACAGTGAAAAACAAGCCATATCACCGATGGCACCAATTTTTTGGCCCTTATATTCTGCCCCATGCGCTTCAGCCGCATCTTCGATTACATAAAGCTTATGTTTTTTGGCGATGCTCATGATTTCATCCATGGCCGCTGGCTTGCCCATCAAATGTACCGGCATAATGGCACGCGTGCGGGGGGTAATGGCTTGCTCAATTTTTTTAGGGTCGATATTTAAAGTCTCGCGTTCGACATCAACGAAAACAGGGGTGAATCCTGCCTGCAAAACTGCGTTGCCCGTGGCCACAAAGGTCAGGGCTGGTATAATAATCTCATCCCCGCGCTCGGCACCAAAATCATAAAGCACGGCACAGGCAATGGCATCAGCATCCGTACCGCTGGAAACCGCGATACCATATTTGACGCCAAAAAGGGCAGCGAATTTCTCTTCAAACTCTTTGACGTATCGACCTTTAGTCAACCAGCGGCGTTCAATGGCCTCATTAATGAGTTTTTGAGCGTACGCAGTGATCGACACGGTCCCAAAAGGAACCTTGTATCCGGACTTGGATGCTTCCTGACCGTCGGTAACAGCCGTTGTTTTATTAAAATCTGCTTTCATATTATCCTTTTAACGATTTAAGATGTTCCTGCGCCCAGGAGAAACGCTCAGGTGTCCCGATATCAATAAAACGATTCTCCACTTCAAATGCGTAAAAACCTTGACCCACTAAATGTGGAAAAAAATCATACTCAATCGAAAACCTGGACGGAGTTTCAACCAAAGAAAACACGTTACGATCAAAACAATAAGTGCCAGTATTAATGAATGCCGAGGTGACCATCGGTTGTTTTTCTTTAAACGCTTCAATAGT
>Ga0206863_1040_pt2 | contig 49021 bp, 49 predicted proteins | sample Alteio_BWOrgCont_41_FD_152634 | JGI IMG/M metagenome (GOLD analysis project Ga0206863, IMG submission 152634) | Enriched cells from forest soil in Barre Woods Harvard Forest LTER site, Petersham, Massachusetts, United States -... | ecosystem: Environmental > Terrestrial > Soil > Temperate forest >...
GTGCCTTGTTTACAGGTTTCAAAATCTTTACCGGCATTTGGATATTGTACGGCAATCCCAGAAGGAGTAAAAATTAATTCTGGATTCATCTTTTTTTAATTTTCAATATGGTAAGGTAAAAGTGAGAAGGCGAACACCTCTATTGTTGGGTGTAAGGAGGTCAATATGAAAAAGATCATGGTTTACTTAGGTTTTATTGTTGTTTGGACGATAGTATGCCCTTTGCCAGCTCGTGCATTTTATTTGCAGCAATCAATTGAATTTTCTCAACCCAATCATTCACCATACCCGTATGTGCTAAGCCAGCCGATAAACATCCTTCCTCAGGGATTTGTGACAATTAATGTGGGGGATGACACTTTTTATTATTGTAATGGAGTTTTTTATCAAAGGATTATGCGGGATCAAAAGTATGTCATTGTTCCTCCACCGATTGGGGCAGTTGTTTTTAATATTCCTCAGGGGTATGAGCTTATGTTCATGGATGGATTAACTTATTATGAGTACCAAGGGGTTTATTATAAACGTACGTTGGCAGGGTATAAGGTCATCTATCCGCCGGTGTAGAGGATTGCAGAAAAAGGGGGAAAATTATGAATAGAATAAATTCTTTAAGTGATTTATTAATGGAAGAGTTAGTTGATTTAATAAACGCAGAGAATCAATTGATTGAAGCATTGCCTAAAATGTCGGAAATTAGCCAGGCGCCATCATTAAAAACCGTCTTGGAAGACCATCTTGAAATGACAAAGAAACACGCTGGTCGATTGCAGGATATCTTTAATAAAATCGGACAACAGCCACAGGTAAGAATTTGTGAAGCCATCAAAGAGCTTGTTGTAGAAAGTCAGGATATAGCAAACAGGTCGGAGAAAGGATCGGCCCGTGATGCTGACATTATCAACGTGGCCCAACGGGTGGCACAATATGAGATTTTCAGTTACCAAACGGCACGCGAGCATGCAGCTGATCTTGGCCACACAAGAATGGTGGAATTATTAACAGACACTTTAAATGAGGAGAGGGCGATGAACCTTCATTTGAACGAATTGGCCCAAAATAGGATTAATGTTCAAGCCACTAGTCCTCTTCATTCATCCCAAGAAGCAGGTCAGCAAAAAGATATTTCTTCTCCCAAAGAGGGAGGATTTTATATGCCCAAAGGAAAATTTGGTAGAAAAGGCATTAAGAAGAAATATAAAAGCAAAGATATTTCCCGTTTTATAGATGAAGGAAATCCCAATATCCAGGAGTCACAAGAGAAAGGAAAAGAGGATCTATGAGAGAAAAAATATCCAACCTTCCTAACATTATTATCACAGCTTTACTGGTATTCCAATTAACAGGATGTGGAACCCTGATGTATCCTGAACGACGAGGACAGCTAGGAGGACATTTAGATGCAGGGGTCGTTGTTTTAGATGCCATCGGTTTACTTTTTTTTATTATACCTGGTGTCATTGCTTTTGCTGTTGATTTTAGCAATGGGACAATTTATTTGCCTGCCAGACCACCGATCATCATCGAACGCAGTGTTGAATTAAGGCAGATTAAATTTGACCCTAAGCATACTTCAATAGCCCAAATTGAAAAAATAATTAAAGATCAAACAGGATATGCGGTGAGATTGACCCAGGGGAACATGCGTATTAGTCGATTAAAATCGCAGAAAGATATGACCTTGCATTTTGCGCAAGCAATATCAGATATACAGGACAATCGGCTCGCTTATGCCCGTTAAGATTTGTTCAGATAAGGAGAAAGTATGTTTACAAAATTTAAAGTAATGTTAAAGATCGTATTTTGTGCAATTTTAACATTGCAGGTGGGAGGTTGTATATTTGTGGATCATGATCATGACCATTGGCATCATGACCATACAGACGTTGTTTATGTCCATTGATACCGTAATGAGGGGTATCAATATTTTAACTGTCCGCAGCTCTTTGCCGCCGTACAATCCTCAAAATCTCCACCAATGAAAGCCGTGATTATCATAGGGTAATCATGGCTTTTATCTTTATTTCCGTTCACTTAGGGATTAATCCTGTTTTAACCTTTTCTTCATGTATGAATTGTTAATATGCCAGAGGTTTAGACCGGTGTGTAATTATGAAGAAAGGAGAGTCATTATGTTGAATTGGTCAGTAACTTTCTTAATTGTTGCTATTATCGCGGCTTTTTTAGGGTTTGGCGGTATTGCGGGGACAGCCACCGATATTGCCAAAGTTTTATTTATGGTATTCTTGGTTCTTTTTGTGCTTTCTTTCTTGATGGGGCGTCGTGTACCACCTGCTGCCTAATGGTAGCCACGAGTAATGGCAGCAGTTGAGGAGTGAAGCCTCTGCTTGTTTTTGTAAGCGGGGCTTCACTCTCCTGAGAGGCGGGTTTTTATATGTGGTTTTTATGGAAATTTATTTTGAGACGTTTAGCCAAGGCCCAGGGATTTCTGGATCCCATGGTGGTGTTTTCGAATTTACAACATTTTTCAAAACCATCAGAAGTATGGGTTCCCGTTGAATTATTGCGTTCGGGTGCTGTTCTACAGGCCCGGGGTTTGATCAATAGTCAGGCAATACAGAATAATCTGGATTGGGTGTGGCCTTTCTGGGTAGAAAGGCAATTTAATCCAAATGATAAGGCCTTTATTCCTAGGGCATTTAGTTTGACACATATTAATTTAACTCATCGTAATTGGACAGCCGTGGGGATGCCGGATTGTGGGGAGCTTCCCATTGTTGATCCATGTGGCCTGGTAACTCCTTTTTTTGACGGATGGTCGGTAGATGCATGGATCATCAATGAGAAAAATCGATTTATTCCTTCCCGCCTGGACCATGTGGAGCAGGACCTGGACATTGAACATACGTTCGCTGTTTTAAGCATTACACAATCTGATAATTTCTTTTTAAAATCGCGTACTGAAGTGCTGAAGGAAGAGGATTTGGTTTGTACCATTTCTTTCAATGCGTGGGCGAGTCAGAAATCATGGTTAATGATCTGTGTACGACCATATAATCCTGAGGGGGTGAGTTTTATTAAAAGTATTGGGCGGCTTAAGGGGCCTGAAGGATGGGTTGTTAATAATAAAGAAGAAGTATATTTGGATAAAAAACCATTTCGGTATATGTTTTCCAATTATAGGGGTGGTGATCTTTGTAATAGAGTTTTTACAATTAAACCGGAAAATATGCCCGAAGTGAAGGCTGGAGAGTCGATTTCATGTGCCGTTGGTATGGCCACCAGCGCTGCCCTTTATCCTCTCATTCCTGGTCAGCAAGAACAGGTTTCGGTTAGAATTCCTCTACCCCCTAAAAAGTCAGGTATAGCCAGCAGCTGGACCGATCATATGCAGAAGGCTTGCCTGTTGAAAGTCCCTGACCAACAGTTTCAATTTCTTTTTAAAGTCGCTATCAAGACAATGATTTTGCATTCCCCGGGGGATATATACCCAGGGCCTTTTACGTATAAGCGGTTCTGGTTTCGGGATGCTGCTTATATTTTACAAGCCATGTTGGCAGCAGGCTTGTTAAAAAATGTAGAAAAGATTATGGATCACTTTACCAGCAGGCAGACTCCCATGGGTTATTTTATGTCCCAAGACGGTGAGTGGGATTCTAACGGACAGGCGATTTGGGCGATGAAGAAGTTTTTTGATATTACCAATAAAAATATAAAAAAAGAATGGGTTGAAAGTATTAATCGTGGTGCCCAATGGATCGAACGCAAACGCCATTCTTCTGGCAATGATCCTTTGCATACCGGACTTTTGCCGGCGGGTTTCAGCGCGGAACATTTTGGCCCCAGTGATTTTTATTATTGGTATGATTTTTGGTCAGTGGCTGGGTTAAGAGATGCCTCCTTAGTGGCTAAAGCAGAAGATTCAAAGCTGGCGGAAGAATTTAAGAGTCAGGCAGATGATTTATTAAATGCTATTGAAGACAGCATAACTTCCTTGCATAGCCGTCTGCATCATCCTGGTATTCCAGCTTCTCCTTCACGGCGTATGGATGCCGGAGCTATTGGCTGCCTGGTTGCTAGCTATCCTTTACAGATTTATCCTGACAAGGATGAGCGAATATTACAGACCGCCAAATTTTTAATGGATAAATATTTTTTACAAGGTGCCTTTTATTATGAAATCAGCCATTCGGGCATTAATATTTATTTGACCCTTCATATAGCGCAGGTATTGCTGCGTGCGGGAGACCAAAAGTTTTTTGATATCGTTAAGTCCGTAGCGAGCCTGGCAACACCAACCGGCCAATGGCCGGAAGCCATCCATCCAAGGACAAAGGGTGGTTGTATGGGAGATGGCCAACATGTATGGGCATCAGCGGAATGGGTGATGATGATACGTAATATGTTTGTAAGGGAGGAGCAGGCTGAGCGAATGCTTGTTTTATGTTCTGGAATCCCGCAGGAATGGATTAAACCTGAAGAAGTTCTTTTTTTAGGCCCTACTCAAACATTGTATGGTGAAATTACTGTGACCATCAAGGTAAAAGAAGACATTGAGGTAAGTTGGCAGGCCCGATGGCATCATACAGCCCCTTGGATTGAAATACGGTTACCGGGCTATGAACCATGCAAGGTGGGCGGGCATGTTACGTCTGTAAGAATAAAGATGGCGGAGGCTGTTATATGAATATTTTAATAATGACTAATACGTATAAGCCGCTTTTAGGTGGTTTGGAGAAATCCATAGAATCATTTACTAAAGAATACCGTAAACATGGCCACCGTGTCATCATTGTCGCTCCTCAATATCCAGACATGCAGCCTGAAGAAGATGTGATCCGTATTCCGGCTGTTGAAAAATTTAATGGCACGGATTTTTCTTTGCAATTACCTCTTCCTGGCGTACTGCAAGAGGCTCTCGGGGATTTTCGTCCTGATATCGTGCATTCCCAACATCCTTTTTTGGTTGGAGATACAGCCTTGAGAGTCGCTTCCAAATACAATGTACCGCTGGTGTTCACTCATCACACCTTGTATGAAGAAAATGTGCATTATATGCCTGGTAACGAAGAGGCATTAAAGCGTTTTATGATCGAATTATCCTCGGGATATGCCAATTTATGTGATGGTGTATTTGCTCCCAGCGAAAGCATTATGAAGATGATGGAAGAAAGGGGAGTGCGGGTACCTATACATGTTGTGCCTACAGGGATTTATGTCAATAATTTTTCACGCGGGGATGGCGGGGCTTTTCGTAAAAAATGGCAGATACCTCACGATGCATTTGTCGTGGGACATATCGGTCGTCTGGCTCCTGAGAAAAATCTGGAGTTTTTGAGTCAGGCAGTAGTCCAATTTGTGAAGAAACATCCGCAAGCTTGCTTTTTAGTTGGCGGCCAAGGCCCATCGGAACAAAGTATTCAAGATATTTTTACCCAAGCAGGCCTCAGCGACCGCTTGCATATGGCAGGAATATTGGAAGGCAAAGAATTGGTGGATGCTTACCACGCGATGAATGTTTTTGTATTTGCCTCTCAAAGTGAAACCCAGGGATTGGTATTGGATGAGGCCATGGCTTCATCCGTACCTGTTGTTGCGGTGGATGCTCCTGGGGTGCGTGAAGTTGTCCTGGACCATGTTAATGGATGTTTACTAGCCCATGAAAATATTGATGATTTTGTCTCAGGGCTGGAATGGATTCAACAATTGCCGGCAACAAAATTAAAGAATATCAAGACAGTTTGCAGGCAAACAGCAGATTATTTTTCGATGAATAAAAGTGCCCAAAAAGCTTTAGGGATATATACATCTTTATCTATACAGGGATTTTCCCGCAAGACCATTGAACAAAGTTATTGGGACAGCAAATTACGATTAATGCAGGCCCAGTGGAATTTGGTCAAGAACTTGACCAGGGCTACTACGGCATTGGTAGGAGGGAACACAACAAGCGAGGCAGGTCATGCAAGGTTCTGATTTGTTTGTCAAATGTCTGGAAAATGAAGGTGTCCAGTATATTTTTGGTCTCCCGGGTGAGGAGATGGAAGATATTCTATTTTCTTTGGAAAAATCTTCTATTAAATTTATTCCGACTAGACACGAGCAAGGGGCTGCCTTTATGGCAGATATGTGGGGGCGCTTAAGCGGAAAAGCAGGGGTGTGCCTGTCCACCCTGGGCCCAGGCGCCACTAATTTAGTGACGGGTGTGGCAGATGCCAATTTAGATAAAAGTCCGGTGGTCGCTATTTCAGCACAGGCTGGAATACAGAAGCTTCATAAAGAAAGTCATCAGTATATTGATTTGGTAGACTTGTTTCGCCCTGTCACCAAATGGAATGGGAGCATTTCCAGTGGGCAGGTGATAGCGGAGATTGTGCGTAAAGCATTCAAAATGGCTGAGAGTGAAAAACCAGGTGCTGCCCATATCGAATTTTCTGAAGATGTGGCAGGCAGCGAAGTTCAAGGAGAACCCATTCTTTCCAAGCGGGTGCGCAGGCCTGACCCGGATAATGCTGCAATCGATGAAGCCGTGGCTTTGTTGAAAAAAGCACAGCATCCTATGATCATCGCAGGCAATGGTGCTGTGCGTAAAATGGCGTCCGATGAGCTTACTGAATTGGTTAAAAAACACCATATACCGGTGGCGCATACCTTGATGGGACAAGGCGCTGTTTTAGATTGTGAAGCACAGTCTTTATTCAGCATAGGGTTTGGTTTTCGCGATATCGTGATGGATGCGGTGGAGCAAGCGGATTTAATTATTGCCGTTGGGTATGATATCGCTGAATACGCGCCTGATGCTTGGAATCCTGATAGTACTAAGAAAATCATCCATATTGATTTTACACCAGCAGAAGTGTACACGCATTATCAGCCGAATGTAGAGATAGTGGCGGATATTCCCGCTACTTTAAAGGCACTCAATCAAAAACTTGATAGCAACGATGTCTCTTTTGACAGTAGTTGGTATAAGCCCATCCGTGAACATATGGTGGAAGACAGAGCTAGTTATGTCCTCAGAGAAGGTCAGCCATTTACCGTCCCAGGTGTGCTGAATATTTTGCAGACGATCATGCATAACGATGATTTACTTATCAGCGATGTCGGCAGTCACAAAATATGGATAGCCCGGAATTTTTCAGCATGCTGTCCTAATGGATGCATTATTTCCAATGGTTTAGCTAGTATGGGGATCGCTTTGCCAGGTGCCATAGCCGCCGCCCTACATTCTCCTGGCCGTCGGATCGTTGCGGCCATGGGCGACGGCGGTTTTTTAATGAATTCTCAGGAGCTAGAGACAGCCAAACGTTTGAATTTGGGATTCACGGTCATTGTTTTTAATGATAATGATTATGGATTGATTAGTTGGAAGCAGCAGATGAGCCGGCAGCAAAGTACTGGAACAAAAATCACCAATCCGGATTTTAAAGCCTATGCCGAAAGTTTTGGCATCAAAGGTTATCGTCCCAAAGATGCCAGGGAACTTAGGGAACAATTGGCGCGATCTCTTGAATTAAGAGAATTAAGTGTTTTTGAAATCCCTATTGATGTCAGTGTCAATCAGCAACTGATAGAAAAATTGAGATCAAATTGAAAGGAATAGTCATGCACACCACTGATCCTACAACAGGTAAGAGAATAAAAGTCTACCCTGAGTTTTCGTTGCGCAAAGTCGATAGTATTTTAAATCGTGCGGAGAAATCTTTTCAATCCTGGAGGCTTCTGTCTTTTAAAGATCGTCGTGTCATGATGATGAAGGTTGCCGGAATTTTAAGGAGGAATAAAGATCAGTATGCCAAGCTGATGGCCCAGGAGATGGGTAAACCATTGGCACAGGGCCAGGCTGAAATTGAAAAATGTGCGGTTGTATGTAATTTTTATGCCCAGCAGGCAGAGCATTTTTTATCCCCAGAACTTATTCACACCGAGGCAAGTAAAAGCTTTATTACCTATCTTCCACTGGGCATTGTCCTGGCCGTGATGCCATGGAATTTTCCATTTTGGCAAGTTTTTCGATGTGTTGCACCAACCCTGATGGCGGGCAATGCCGTTGTTTTAAAACATGCTTCTAATGTGTGCGGGTGTGCGCTGGCTATTGAGCATATTTTTAAAGAAGTGGGTTTTCCGCCAGGACTTTTTTCTAATGTATTTATTTCAAGCCCAAAGGTCAAAGATTTGATTGAGCACCCTCTTGTTAAGGCGGTGAGTTTGACGGGGAGTACAGGGGCAGGCATGAGCATTGCTTCTCATGCGGGAGCAGTGTTGAAGAAAGCTGTTTTGGAATTAGGGGGTAGTGATCCCTATATTATTTTGGAGGATGCTGATTTGGAAATGGCAGTTGAAACATGCGTTAATTCCCGGCTTATCAATGGCGGACAAAGCTGTATAGCTGCCAAGCGGTTTATTGTAGAAGATTCTGTTTTTAATGAATTTGAAGAAAGATTTACGGCCCGCATGCAATTGCAGCGCATAGGGCCGCCCTTGCATGAAGGGATTAATTTGGGGCCTATGGCACGTCATGATTTGCGTGACCATTTGCATGGGCAGGTGCAGAAAAGCATTAAGCAGGGGGCCAAGCTTCTGTTGGGTGGAGCCATTCCTTTGGGGAAGGGTTCATTTTACCCGCCGACGGTTTTGACTCATGTTCGACCAGGGATGGTGGCATATCAAGAAGAATTATTTGGTCCGGTAGCTGCCATCATTAAAGTGGCAGATGAACAAGAAGCAATTCAAACGGCCAATGATACAGTATTTGGGTTGGGGGCAGCTGTTTTTACCCGTGATATCAAACGCGGCGAGCAGATTGCCGCCAAGGAATTGCAGGCTGGATGCTGCTTTGTGAACGACTTTGTTAAATCTGATTTTCTTTTACCGTTTGGCGGTATTAAACAGTCAGGGTATGGCCGCGAGTTGGGTGAATTGGGCATACGGGAGTTCGTTAATATTAAAACTGTCTATGTTAAATGACGATCGGAAACTTTAAGAAATATAATTCTAACTTCATCTTATTTTCATTTTGATTATAGTAAAATTAATTTGTCAAATATGCCACCATCAATCGAGGAGGGTAATACTATGCAAGACACCTACATCAGAGAAAAACAAAAAGATGATCTTTCTAAAACCATTGAGCAAGGAGGAGACAATTCAAAGAATTCTACCTGGGATGTTCAAAAACAATTGAAACAGGGACAAGAACAAGTCCAACATTTGATAAGCCAGGCGGATAAACAACTTCATGAGAATCCGTGGCCGGTCGTCGCCGGTGTGGCGGTAAGTTGTTTGTTTCTTGGTTTTATCGTGGGAACCAGCAGAGCCAGGAATTAATGCGTCTCCCAAGAGGTGAGGATGAAAAATTCAGAAAATTCGATAGACAATGTCCTGATGGCTTTAGAAGAAGCGATTAAAGACAGAAGGACGCAAATGCAAAATGCCGAGACGCCATCAGAAGTTTCGCAGTTGTATTCAGGAATTTTTAATAGAGTGGGCAGCTATTATGCGCAAATGACAAGTGCCTTGGGAAATGGTAAGGAACTTGCCCAAGGATTTTTGAATAAAGCATTGCAAGACATGCATGAAGAGCCTTGGGAATTTGTGCGTAAAACAGCGATGTACAGTTTTGCCATAGGTTTATTCTTAAGTCTTCGTCAGAGAAAAGTACCAACGGAGAAAAAAGAATGAGAAAAAGGTCTATGGACATTCTTATTTTTATGGGCATCCTCCGCCATTAAAAGATTGCAGGTTAATCAGGGAGGGCATATGGAGTTGGCCCGTCTTAAAATGTCCTTGGTTTATGTGAGGGCCATTAAAACCTCCCGTTTATTATTCATGAGTTTTTTAGGGATAGGACTGTGCATGGTCCTTTTGTTCATGGGCCTCGTTCTTTTTCATGTTTCTCTGTTTTTATATGCTCCCTGGAGCATGGAAACTAAAATGATGGTCGGACTTTTGTGTTCGGCAGTCTATTTTTTGATCACTATTGCGTTATTTTATAAAATTTTTGCTCAAGATGAATGGTTGAGGATTTTTAATGCTGAAGGCATCATGGAGCAGTTAAAAGAGGAGGTCAGCCCAAGGCGAGAGGGCAGTGAAAAATGATTCACTAAATTCGATTATGATCAGCCGCGTAGAAGTTTTTTTGAGAAATCTTAAACGTATTTTCAGCCGCAGCGAATGGACGATACGTTTATTGCGGCTGGTGAAATTAAAACAAGCTGTTCCGGAACCTGGTCTGGTGATGGTCCAGATTGATGGATTGTCCATGACCCAGTTTAACCGGGCCCTGCAAAAAAGAAACCTGCCATTTCTTCAAGGGTTATTATCTAAAGAACGTTACATCCTGCGTTCGTTTTATTCTGGATTACCTTCCAATACGCCAGCGGTACAGGGGGAATTATTCTACGGAGTCAAAGGCTGTATCCCGGCCTTTCACTTTTTAGACCGCCAAAGCGGCCGTACAGTTAAGATGTTAGACATTGCTTTTGTGAAAGAGTTTGAAAAGCGTTTGAGTGCTCAAGGGTCTGGTTTATTGGCAGGGGGAAGTTCTTATTCTGATATTTTTACAGGTTCAGCTAAAGAGTCGCATTGCTGTTGGTCGCGCATGGGCTGGGAAGGAGTCTTATGGGCGGCTAATCCGTTTGTTTTTCCTTTTTTGGTCATATTATATGCCGACATTTTTATCCGTACCTTTGTTTTGGTTTTTATAGAATTTTTTCTTGCTCTTTTTGAATGCATGCGCGGCACGCTTAAAGGAAGATTGTTTTTTAGAGAATTGGAATTAGTATGGCAGCGTTCGTTGGTCTGTGTTTTTTTACGTGAGTTTATCACCGCTGGGGTGTGTATAGATATCATGCGTGGAGTACCGGTGATCCATGTGAATTTTTTAGGTTATGATGAGCAAGCCCACGGCCGTGGGCCTTCCTCGAAATTTGCCCATTGGTCTTTGCGAGGCATCGATGATGCTATTAAACGTATTGATAATGTCATCCAACAGTCCCCGTACCGTCACTATGATCTATGGGTCTATTCTGATCATGGCCAGACTAAAACCACTCCTTATTTTGTAAAATACGGCCGAACTATTGAAGAAGCGGTAAAGGAATTATTTGATGATGCTATCGTGACAGCCATGGGACCTTTAGGACATATATACGTCAATAAGGGTTTAAATACCGAGGATGTATATTCTTACGCCAAGAAATTGGTTTCACAGGCTAAAATTCCGTTGGTTTTGACTAGGGATGGATCCAGGGTCCTTGCCTGGACTCCGCGGGGATGTTTTATGTTGATGGATGAAGCTCATCAAATATTTGGACAAGACCATCCTTTCTTGGAAGAAATCAAAGAGGACCTGTTGCGCGTGTGTTTTCATCCGGATGCTGGTGAGTTTGTCATAGCCGGATGGTGTGAAGGCACAGAAGCTATTAGTTTTCCATTGGAATATGGAGCCCATGCATCCATGGGCCCTGAAGAAACGCACGCCTTCACACTTCTTCCTATGGATGCTCCGGTAGAAATAGAGAATAATAAGAATTATTTGCGCCCGGTGGATTTGCGGCATACGGTACAGCATTTTTTAAATAAAAAATCACGCGGTCCTTTGGTTTTACCTGATCAGGGTGTTTCTTCAAAGAGTTTACGGATGATGAGTTACAATATTCATGGCTGTGCCGGGATGGATGGCTGTATTTCCACTGAACGTATTGCCAGGGTGATCGCCCGGTATAATCCCGATATCATTGCTTTACAAGAGTTGGACGTCGGGCGCCTGAGATCAGGGAGAATTGATCAGGCGGAGATGATTTCCAGAAAATTGGAAATGAGATACCATTTCCATCCGGCTTTTCGTTGGAAGGATGAGCAGTATGGTAATGCCATTTTAAGTAGGTATCCCATGGCATTGATTAAGTCTGGCTCCTTACCAAGAATAACAGACAAGAAAAATCAGCATGAGCCGCGGGGCGTGCTATGGGTTGCCGTCGAATTTGAAGGAAGAAAGGTACAGGTTTTTAATACTCATTTAAGTTTGTGGCCCAAGGAGAGGATTCTTCAGGTAGAGTCTTTACTAAGTGAGCAATGGCTGCAGCATCCTGACTGCCAGGGGCCTGTTATGCTTTGTGGAGATTTTAATGCCCTCCCCAGGTCAGCGGTACACAGGAAAATTTGCCACAAGCTTTATGACAGCCAAGCTGTTTTGGCCGGCCATCGCCCGCGCAGCACATGGTCCGGGCATTATCCCGTAAGCCGCATTGACTATATTTTTATCAATGATAGTTTCCATGTTTGTTCCATTATTGTTCCTCGTACGGATCTTGAAAAAATAGCTTCAGACCACCTGCCATTGATTACTGAACTTAAATTTATCAATAGATTTAATGGAGGATTAGTTTAATTTTATTTTCATGTTTCCTTAATTTTGTATTTGTTATGGTGCAGGTAGTGATTAAACCTTTAAGGGAGGAAAAACTATGAAAATATCTACGGCAAATCCTAAAGTCAGAACAATAACCAAGGAAGAACTTGCTCAAAAGATCAAAAATGCCAAGCCAGTTCAAATAGTTAATGTTCTAGGGCCAGAACATTATAATTTAGGGTTTATTAAAGGTTCTATAAGGATTCCATTGGATCAACTGGATAATCGTTGGGGGGTGCTTGATAAAAACATAGAAGTGGTAACTTACTGTGCCAGTTATGATTGTCCAGCCTCTGGTCAAGCCGCTGAAAAACTTTTAACCAAAGGGTTCAAGGTAAGTGCTTACGAGGGAGGTATTAACGAGTGTAAAGAAGCAGGATTACCAATAGAATAAAACTATGAAAAGAATTGTTAATTTATTTTTTGTGACAGTTTTTTTCATCGCACTGACTTCTATGGCTAATAGTCAGGCTATTGGAGGAGCTTCATTATCGTTTGGCATTGTTGGGATCAATGAAGTATTGCCGGCCAATGCCACCTTGATTAGCAAGGGAGAAGTGGTGAGCGTTAGTCAAGAAGATCACACGGTGTCTGTGCGTGACTCAAGCAGTGGTATTGTTAATGTGTATTCCATTACTAATCAGCAAGTGTTGGGTAGCGTCAACCAAGGAGAGATGATAAAGGTTTTTTCTCAACCATAAAATCATTAATAAGGCAGGAGTAAAAGATGAAGATTCTATATTCTTTATTGATTTTCTTATCGGTATCGATCTTATTGATTTGGCCTAAGATCTCTTACGCTGATGGGGATGACGGACACCATGCGGGGAATCATGGGGAACATCAGTACTACCATTATCATGATCGCCCTTATTTTGGCCGTCACGTAGATAATTTTTATCCTAACGAGTATTACTGGGTTTCGGTGGGAGGATCAAGGTATTATTATGATGATGGGATCTATTATGATTATGTGGGGGGGAATTATGTGGTGGTGAGGCCTCCTATAGGTGCTATTGTCGCAACGATACCTTCTGATTTTCGTCTGGTAGTGATTGGTGGTATGACCTATTACACGGATAACGGGATTTATTATGTCTATACCCCCACTGGTTACCTCGTGGTTTCACCGCCGGTTGTTCAATCTGTACCAGTAACGGCTGTTAATGGTGTTGTACAAGTACAATCTACCTATGGAAGGTAAGGATACGATTAAAGAAAGGGGTGATGTCTATGTACGATGAATATGGCCGATGGCATGATGTTTATTGGAATGACATGTATTGGCATCATGTGGGATTACTATTTAACATTATTATTCTGTTACTAATTATATTTGGTGCAGTGTATTTATTTCAACGTTATTCAAAAAATCCGATAGGGGGCGCTAAGCAGCAAGATTCAGCCATGGATACTCTAAAGAAACGATACGCTGCAGGTGAGATTAAGGCGGAAGAGTTTGCGCAAAAGAAAAAAGATTTGGAATCCTGAAAAAAGGAGGATGTCTATGAAGGTTAAGGAAATTATGACTTCTCGCCCAACATGCTGCTCACCGCTGACTAATTTAAAGGAGGTGGCGCAAATGATGCTGGAGCGTGATTGCGGAGAAATACCAGTGGTTGAGAATATTAATGATTTAAAACCAATAGGGGTCATTACGGACCGTGACATTGTTTGCCGTGTCCTTGCGATAGGAAAAAACCCGTTGGAAATGACAGCTGGTGAATGCATGAGTAAACCATGCATTACAGTCAACTCTGAAACAGAAGTTGAGGATTGCTGTAGGATTCTTAAAGAAGGTCATATCCGGCGTCTTCCTGTTGTTGATGAACAAGGACGTTGTTGCGGCATCGTATCTCAGGCAGATTTTGCAACGCATCATCTTAAGGTTGAAATTGGTGATATATTAGAGCAGGTTTCCCAAAGAAGATAGTCAATTACGTAGAAAAAAGTCAGTAAGAAGTGGAAATGAGCCATGTGCAATTCATGGTGTATTAGGTAAACTAAATTACCTATGTTTAGAACTTTTTCCCTCCAATTATCTCAAACTTCTGAAGGAGATGGATTATGCGCATTCTTATCGTAGAAGATGAAAAACGTATTGCAGATTTCATCGCACGAGGGCTTAAAGAAGAGCATTATGCCGTTGACATCGCCTATGATGGAGAACAAGGCCTGTATCTGGCTGAAATCAATCCGTATGATTTGATGATCTTTGATATTATGCTCCCTAAATATGAGGGGGTAGACATGTGCCGTCAGCTGCGTTCCAAGAAAAATAATACTCCTATCCTGATGTTGACCGCTCGGGCTGCGGTGAAGGACAAGGTCACAGGACTTAACGCTGGTGCGGATGATTATTTGACCAAGCCTTTTTCTTTTGAAGAATTACTCGCCCGTGTTAAAGTTTTATTAAGGCGTCCAACGGCCAACAAGACTTCTGTTTTAAAAGTAGCTGATTTGGAATTAAACCAGCTCAATCATGAAGTCAAAAGGATAGGAAAAAAAATGATACTAACGGCCAAAGAGTTTGCGTTATTGGAGTATCTCATGCTTAACGCTGGCCAAGTCATCAGCCGGTCCATGATTTCTGAGCATATATGGAATGAACAATTTGACAGCATGACCAATGTCATCGATGTCCACATCCGTAATTTACGCAATAAGATCGATGGTGCGTCCAGTAAAAGATTGATCCATACCTTGCGTGGATCAGGGTATATGCTTAAACATGCTGCATGAAATTAAATTCCATTAAATTTGAAATCAGTATCCTTTACACGGCTATTTTAGGCCTCATCCTCATTGTCTTCAGCGGTGTTTTGTATCTCATTTCCAATGCCTTTCTACACGAAGTTGATCAGCAGCTTAAAGTCAAGGCCCAAGCTGTCGATGTGACTATTAAGTCATACCTAAATGCTCTAGGAGAGAATCATGATGCTTTGGTAAAAGCCGTTGGAAAAACGATGGTCATGAAGAATGAGAATTTCCTTCAATACAAGACTTGGAAAATTTCCAAGAGATGGTTCGCCCAAACGCAATCATTTAATTTAAGCAGGGATTATATTAATTTTGTCAGCAAAGGCGCAAAAGAAGTGTTTAGTTCTCCTAATTTGGATAAAAATTTGCGGGTTGTTTTTTTAGAAGATATACAATTCCCTTCACGAGGGCACGTTTCATACAGAACTTTGAATGAGGAGTATAAAAATATCCGGGTGATCAACTATCCATTTACAGACAGGGTGCTCGGTCAATATTTAATTCAGGTAGGAGTGGCTCAAGATCCCTTTATGCGGCAATTGCGTAACTGGCTGTATTCGATTGCGATCAGCGTTCCTTTGATCCTGCTTTTGACAAATTTTATTGGAAGAATTTTGGCTGCAAGAATTCTACGGCCAGTTTATGAAATCACAGATATGGCAAACCAGATAACACAAAATGATTTGAGTGCGCGGATTAAAACCAAACATTTCGATCGAGAAATGGAATCTTTAATTGATTCTTTTAATGGAATGATCGACCGTTTGGAGAAATCTTTTAAACATATTGAACAGTTTAGCTACCATGTGGCCCATGAATTAAAAACTCCGTTGACGATCATTCAAGGGGAAGCGGAACTTTTGCTGCGTAAAGAACGCTCTAAACAGGAATACCAACAGGCTCTACGGATTGTGATGGAAGAGTCTCAGCGTGTACTTAAGACAGTTGATGATTTATTATTGGTGACCAAACTAGGTTACCAACCAGAGATATTTAAGTTTGAACAATTTGATTTTATTGAATTTTTTAGTGAAATTATCGAACAGAACCGTCTTTTAGCAGCCAACAAAGGGATTGGGATAAGGATGAATTTCCAATATATTACTCAACCGCTGATGATTAAAGGCGACAGGCTTCACTTGCGTCGGTTATTCTTTAATATTATCAGCAATGCTATCAAATTTACACCTGAAGGCGGTTGCGTAGATATGCGTATTGAGTGCAGTCATGGTCAAGTGACGAGTTTTATCAGTGATACAGGCCCAGGCATCGCTCCTGAGAATTTGGAGAAAATATTTGAAGAATTTTACCGTGCGGACAAAAACACCCCAGGCAGCGGTCTGGGGTTATATATTGCCTATACGATCGCCAAGCTGCATCATGGAGAGATCCAGGTTGATAGTCAGTTGGGTCAAGGCAGCACCTTCAGGGTCATACTTCCTTCCTAAAAATCTTATTTTTTAGAATTAATTATCAATTCATCTCGTTTTAATCTTCAAAATTTTATACTTTAATTGATGAACCTGCAGGATCCTGCTGGAAAAGTTAGTGACAAGTAAGGGATCCAACAAGGGAGGGTAATTTGCTAAAAAGGATATTATTAATGATTTTTTCAGGAATATTGACATTGAATTTATGCGGTTGTTTTGCCTTATTTGCAGGGGTGGCAGGTGGGGCAGGGACAGCGGTTTGGCTTTCTGGGAAATTGACGCAGGAATTTCACACCTCGTATCAAGCAACCATCGATGCAACAAAGGCAGCGCTTCAAGCACTTGATTTACAGGTAATCAAAGAAACATACGATCAGAATGTAGCACAGATAAAAGGTTCCTATACCGATGGACGGGAAATGTGGATTGATATTCATCGATTGACAGATGATTCTACCAAGGTAGAAGTTCGGATTGGTGGAGTCAGACCAGATAAAGAAGCTGCGGGTAAAGTGCTCAGAAAAATACAGAGCTTTCTGTCACAGGGGCTGCTTTGAAATGATTTGAGGAAATGATTATGATAATTTTTGATTTGATATTTGGTTTTTTGATGGTGTGCGCCGGCAGAAATCTTTTCTGGCTGTGTGTTGGTATTGTCGGTTTTTTAGTTGGTATGCAGTGTTCCACGGCATTGGGTTTTTTCAATAGCTGGATGGCATTGTTTGCAGCCCTTGCCTTTGGCACGCTGGGGGCATGGTTGGCCGTCAGTTTTGAATGGCTTATGATTGTATTAGGAGTGGGGTTTTTAGGAGGAGGATATTTATTAATGGATGTATTTTCATCAACAGTTGGGCAAGATCCGTATTCATGGTTAATTTTTGTGGTGGGGGGCATCATTGGCATGTGCCTGATGGTCATCACTTTTGATTTGGCATTAATTTTAATTTCTTCACTATTGGGAGCAACATTAATCGTTAATGCTTTTCATGGGTCAGAGGGGTTGCGGGAAACCATGTTTATCGTTTGTATGGTCATGGGCATTGTTGTGCAATATTCGACAAAAGGTGACGTTTCTTCGACGACGGATAGTGGTAAAGAATCCGCTTGATTCAAAGGAGGTTTTGATGCTTGTTAAGGAAGATTTACAAGAATTTGTTCAGGAAAAGCTGGACGATTATCGTTTTGTCGTCGTGTCTAATCGGCAGCCGTATGAACACGTTTATAATAAAGGGAAGATTGAATGCCGTCGTCCGTCAGGAGGGGTCATTACCGCGCTTGATCCTGTGATGAAGGCTTGCCATGGTTTATGGATAGCTGCCAGTAGCGGTGAGGCAGACCATCGGGTCACTGATCGATTCAATAAGATTGAAGTTCCGGTGGATAATCCTGCGTACACACTCAAACGGGTTTGGTTAAATAAACAAGAAGAAGAGGGATATTACTACGGGTATTCTAATGATGCCCTTTGGCCGCTATGCCATACGGCTTTCCAGCGTCCATTTTTTAAACAGGAAGATTGGCAGCATTACATTAATGTTAACCAGAAATTTGCCAATGCTGTGATGGAAGAAATCGGTACAGCAAAGGCCTTTATCTGGATTCAGGATTATCACTTTTGCCTGCTGCCTAAATTACTAAAAGACATGGCTGCGTCTAATCAATTGATCATCGCTCATTTTTGGCATATCCCTTGGCCAAGCTACGAAGCTTTTCGTATTTGCCCGCAGAAAAATGAAATACTGGAGGGGATGTTGGCTAATGACATGATCGGTTTTCATACCCATTATCATTGTAATAATTTTCTTGAGGTGGTGGATCGGCAACTGGAAAGTAAAATTGACCGGGAACGTTTTTCTGTTATCCGTCGCGACCATGAGACTCTAATTAGGCCATATCCTATCAGTGTTGATTTTGAAGAAATTAACAGGAAGGCTCAAGCGGATAATTCCCAAAAGATTGAAAGTGATTTGGCGGAAGAATTTCATTTGGGTAACTGTCAGATTTTGTTGGGGGTTGACCGTATTGACTATACCAAGGGTATACCCGAGAGATTATTGGCGATCGACCGTTTACTAGAAAAGCACCCGGAATTAATAGAAAAGATCGTATTTTTGCAGGTGGGGGTGTTAAGCCGCATTCACATTGCTAAATATAAAACCCTTAATGATGAAATCAATTTTTTAGTTGAGAAAATCAACTGGAAATATTCTACGGATGACTGGAGTCCAGTGATTTTTACCCGCAGCAACATGCCGTCATCAAAATTATTGGTACTTTACCGTATGGCGCAAGTTTGTATTGTCAGCGCTCTGCACGACGGGATGAATTTGGTGGCCAAGGAATATGTCGCTGCTCATTACGATGAAGACGGGGTCTTGGTTTTGAGCCAATTCGCGGGCTCTGCCCGGGAATTGACGGAGGCGATGTTAATCAATCCTTACGACAGCGAACAATTTAGTGACGGTCTTTACCAGGCACTGACCATGCCGGAAGAAGAGCGCCGTAAACGCATGGTCAAGATGCGCCAGACGGTGCATGAAAACAATATATTCCGGTGGGCAGCTAAATTTTTATCGGGGTTATTAAAAATAGAGTTTAAAGAACAGGAGGTGATGGTGGTATGAAGAATTTACTTGAAGATTGGGACAATATGGCACAGGTATGCGCGGATAAGAATATTATCTTGTTTTTAGACTATGACGGCACATTGGCGCCTATCGTTAACAGCCCGTGGGAAGCGGTTTTGTCCCAAGAAAATAGAGAATTGATCGAGTGGCTGGTTTTAATCCCTCGGTATCAGGTGGTTATTATTAGTGGCCGTACCTTGGTGGATATAAAACAGATGGTGGGTATTGAGGGGGTTATTTATATCGGAAACCACGGGTGGGAGATAGAAGGTTCCTCCATGCACTTTGAAAGCCTTATATCTGTAAAAGTTTCTTCAACCATGGAAAAGATCAAATATGAGTTAATTACAGAATTATCCAGCATTCCAGGTGTTTTTGTGGAAGACAAGGGAATGACGCTAAGTGTGCATTACAGGATGGCTGCACGGGACAAGGAGTTTTTAGTAAGAAGAATTTTTGAACATATTTGTATGCCTTATTGCAGGCAAAATATAATCAAGGTTCATGAAGGCAAGAAGGTGCTTGAACTAAGACCGCCCGTGGAATGGGATAAAGGTAAAGCAGCTCTGTGGCTTTTAAGAAAACAGGAAATTCTTAGGGGTAAAGGCAATGTACTGCCGATTTATATTGGAGATGATACCTCCGATGAAGATGCTTTTAGGGTGCTTAAAAATAAAGGGATCACTGTTTTTGTGGGAACATCAGGATCATCCGAAGCCCAGTATTATTTGGCAGGACCGCAGGAGGTGACAGAATTTTTAAAACATATGATTTATGGAGTATATGAAAAATTATGACTGTTACAGCATCATAGGTAATTGTACAAGTGCCGCCCTGATTTCTGCTGACTGCAGCATGGAATGGCTGTGCCTGCCTTTTTTTGACTCACCGTCTTTATTTGCGCATATTCTGGACGAAGAAAAAGGAGGATATTTTAGAATCTCAGGAGTGGATACGCTAAAGACCTACCAGAGTTATATTTATCGAACCACCATTCTCAAAACTGTTTTTGAAACCAAGCATGGCATTTTTGAGGTCAGGGACTATATGCCCCGTTTTCATACGTCCCAGGGACAGGTGTATTATCCGCCGGAGATCCATCGCAATATCCGAGTGATTTCAGGTGTCCCGCAGATTATTGTTGAATTTAAACCGATGCCTAATTATGCCTTGGGTGAACCGCGGTTTATCTGTGGTCAATCTTGTGTAGAAATTATTTCTCAGAAAGGCGATTATGATAACTTCTTTTTATATACCAATTTAGATACCCATCGTGTCATTGCGGGCGATCCTATTGAACTTAAGGAATCTTCCTTCTTTCTTCTTTCTTATCATGAAAAATTACAGGACCTTAATTTACACAAAATTTATGTGGAGTATGAAAAAACAAAAAGTTATTGGTTAGATTGGGTTTTACGTACAGAACTTCCGGAAAAACATTTGGAAATGGTGATTCGTTCCATGTTGACCCTGAAGTTGTTGACCTATGAAAGGACAGGGGCGGTGATTGCGGCGCCAACGACATCATTGCCTGAGATCATCGGCCGTGACCGCAATTGGGATTACCGGTTTTGTTGGGTGCGCGATGCATCCATGATCATTGATCTTTATGTGCGCATGGGGCATTTACAGTTAGCCACCCGCTATATTAATTTTATTCTTAACCGGATGCTGCTTAAGCATGACAATATCGCTGTTCTTTATGGTATCAATGGAGAAAAAGAACTGACAGAAATAGAATTGACACATTTGAGCGGCTATGAATCTTCCCGTCCGGTACGTATCGGTAATGATGCCTGGCGTCAGAAACAAAATGATGTTTACGGGGAATTGATGGAAACTATTTACGCGTATTTTTTTATTAATCATCGCACCCAGATTTATTTGGAAGAAGAGATGTGGACGGTAGTATGTTCTTTAGTCAAATATGTAGAGGATGTATGGAACGGGCCTGATTGCGGGATATGGGAACGCCGCGGTGAGCCTAAACATTACGTGCATTCCAAGATGATGAGCTGGGTGGCCCTGGACAGGGCAGCCAAAATTGCCCAGTTTGTAGGGAAAAAAGAAGTAGCCCAACGCTGTCAAAAATTTGCGGTACAGATCAAAGAGGATATTTTGAGTCATGGATGGAATCAGGACATACAATCATTTGTGATGTATTACGGAGGCACAGAGCTGGATGCCTCAGCGCTTTTAATGCTCCATTACGGATTTCTTGACCGCAAAGATCCGCGGATGGTCAGTACTGTCAAACAAATCTATAAACAACTAGTTAAAAATAATTTTGTTTTTCGTTATGTGGAGGCTGACGATTTCGGTATCCCTGAAAATGCATTTATTGTTTGTACTTTCTGGATGATTAACGCTTTATACCTGATTGGTGAAGAACAAAAAGCCCGTCAAATGTTTGAAAATATCCTCACCTGTGCTAATCCTTCAGGACTTTTTTCGGAACACATAGAGGTCACCACCCATCGTCTGACAGGTAATTTCCCTCAAGGATATTCTCACCTAGCTTTTATCCAGACAGTTTTGCTTTTAGAGACTGATTATAACTGGAGCGACATTTCCGGTGTCAAAAATTGGCTTGCTGATCATGAGCATAGGCAGATGTTAACCCCCCGCATAGAAAAATAGTAGAAAAAAGTCAGTTTTAAGTGGAAGTAGGCAATACACAAACTATTTTTCTTATTTATAATTATCTCACAAAAATATTTCTCCGTATATCCAATAGTTCCTTATATTTACCCCAAGGAAGTCAAAAATAAATATCAATGGGAGAATGAATATGGGACAGAAAATTCTGATTATTGATGATGACAAAGCTGATATACAATTGCTGCAGGAACTTTTTAAGATGAGCGGTTCTAATTATCAAATTTTATGGGCAGATAATGGTATGGATGGTCTGGCAATAGCCCAGAAAGAAAAACCTGAAATTGTTCTTTTGGATATAAGGATGCCAACATTTGATGGGCATGCTATTTGCCAACAATTAAAAAATCTAGGGATGAAATTTATGCATGTTATCTTGATGACAGGGTCTTTAGATGCCGCAGCCGAAGCAAAGGCCAAGAGCTGTGGGGCAGATGGACTCTGTTTAAAATTACCTGATCCTATTTTTTCTCAAATGGTACGTTTTAGTTAAGACAAAATTAACATAATCGCGGTTTAGCGATATTATTTAAATCGTTCTATATAAAGGTAGATAGCGAGCTGTTCATTACTATGTTGAAAAAATGTAGGCAACTATTATGAAGAAAATAGCGGGCCCGCTAATCCTGACATTCTTTTTCTTCAACTATACCAATGCATTTTCCCAAACAACAGACCTAACAAATTTAAATCTAGATCAGCTGATGAATGTTGAGGTGACTTCAGCTGAAAAGAAGCCGGAAAAATATTTTACAACACCTGCCGCTATCTATGTAATTACTGCCGAAGATATCGCCCGCAGCACCGCCACTAGCATCCCTGAATTATTACGCATGGTCCCCGGAGTTAATGTACAACGGATTACTTCTAATACCTGGACTATTACCATTAGAGGTTTTAATGGTTTAAACGGTCTTGGTCTTAATGGTTCTTTATTTGTTAACAAGGTGCTTGTTTTAATTGATGGCAGGGCGGTGTATTCACCGATTTATGGAGGGGTTTATTGGGATGTGCAGGGTGTTCCTCTGGAAGATATTGAACGCATCGAAGTCATTCGCGGCTCCGGCGGGACACTTTACGGGGCCAATGCTGTTGATGGCGTTATTAATATTATAACAAAAAGGCCAAAAGAGACCCAAGGGGGTTTTGTTACAGCAACAACAGGATCGCAGGACAGGCTTTCTTCAACTGTTCAAGTCGGAGCAAAGTCAGGAGGTTGGGATTATAGGGCATATGGAACGGGATTTCGTCAGGATCAGGGAATTGAGGGGTCCCAAGTTGATGATTGGGAAGAGGGACAGGGAGGGTTTCGCGCCGAAAAGGACAAATGGAATATTCAAGGAGATTTTTATCAAGGCTATATTGGCCAACAAACATTCGTAGATACGTCTACCCTATCTTCTTTGCCTCAGGTCAATGAACAGGAGGAGGTTCGTGGTTGGAATTTATTGAGCCGCTATCAAGACGATGATCTCTCTTTGCAGGCATATTGGGACAGGACAGAACGGTATTCTATAGCATTTGGTTATAGACTTGACACCATTAATTTAGATTATACCCAGCACCTTCAACTTACAGACATGCACGAGCTCGTTTGGGGATCAGGCTATAATTTAGATGTAGAAGACGATATAAATACCGATATAACCCAGATCACGAAACCACTAGAAACTAATCAAGTGTTCAGTTCATTTTTGCAAGATGAAATGACGCTCACGGACAAGCTTAAATTTATTTTGGGTAGCAAGTTCGAATACAATATCTTCACGCATTTTGAAATGGAACCTAACGCGCGCCTGTCCTATGAATTAAATGATACAAACTTTTTATGGGCCGCCGCTTCCCGTGCTGTGCGCACACCCTCACGTTTTGAAGAAGACGGTATATACAATTTACATGATGCTACCCCTTTTCCGAATCTGGCAGGTTTGGAGATATCAGGCAGCGACGATTTAAAGTCAGAAAAGATGCTGGGTTACGAACTTGGGTACCGCAATAAACCAACCGACAATTCCTTGGTGGATATATCAACATTTTACGATCAATATAGTGATTTAACCACGTTGACAGCTGGGAATTTTTATATTAATCAGGGGCTTGTTTACTTACCTTTTCAGTATGTTAACGGGATGACAGCACGTACCTATGGCCTTGAAGTATCCGCGGAAGATAAAATTAAAGAGTGGTGGAAGGTCAAAGGAGACTATACATTGACAAAGCTTAATTTAAACACCATTCCTTCTATCTCTAATGCGCCGTCTTTAGGAACAGATATACAGGGAGAAACGCCGTTAAATGCTGCGTATCTTCAATCATCTTTTGATTTACCCAAAGGATTTGAATTTGATCAGACTCTTCGTTATTCGGACAGGACGGTGGAAAATCAAGTGATTGCGCCACCCTATTTAGAGTTGGATTTGCGCTTAGGCTGGACGCATAAAAGTTGGAAAGTGGAACTGGTGGGGCAGAATCTGCTTCAACCGCGACACCGCGAAAATGCTTTATCAACAATAGCAGAAGAAGTCCAGCGCGGCGGGTACATTAAAATAACGAAAAAGTTTTAACCACCGATCATGAAAAAGATTTTCATCATTTTTATCTTGTTAGGCTGCACTTCTGCCCTTGGGAACGAGATCGTTACCCAAGAATCCCTCGAAGCCGCTTTTATTTTTAATTTCCTCAAATTTGTCCAATGGAATGATACCCGTCCTACCTATGATATTTGTATTCCTGATGACGAAAATTTAAGAAAAGTTGCCACGGCATTATTGGAAGGCAAAGCGCTTAATGACCGGCAGATTGATGTTGTCAACCGCACCGATAACTGTCACGTCCTTGTTTCCAGCACTTCTCCAAACCCAGACAGTACATTGACTATAGGTTCCCTTGACCAGGGGGCCATGTTTGAATTTTTAGTGATCGACAATAAGCTTAAATTCGCGATTAATATTGATAATATCAGGAAATCTAAATTAAAAATAAGCAGCCAACTGCTGAGGTTAGCTGTACCCAAGGAATAATAGACAGATGACAGAAGATCAACAGGCCAAGACAAGAAAAAGAATAATTTTATTAGGGATTGCCAGCGCGGTCATTGCCCTTTTGTTGGCTTTTTTGACTTTAGGGTTTTATGAATTTTATAAATTAAAAGAAGAGACGGTTAACAAGCTTGAGTCGCAAACAGATATGCTTATTTTTGGTGTTGGACCAGCATTGATGTTTGATGACAGAGATTCCGCCGATAAGACCTTGGAATCTCTTCGCAGTGATCGATCAATTAATAGGGTGCGGATTTATAATACCAAGGGCCAGGAATTTACGAGTTTTATTGCCTTGGATCAAGACGGGGACATTCATTTTAAGAAAGATATCATTTATCAAAATGAAAAAATAGGAAGGCTTGAAATTGATGCACGGTATGTAGGGTTTGTAGACAGGTTTAGGAATTATTTTATTATTATTCTAATCATTTTTATTTTTTCTATCCCTATTACATTTATTCTTTCAGCCCCTTTGCGCAATCAAGTATCAAAAGCTGTCGGGCAGTTATCGGAACTGACCACCAGATTGGAGCAGTCTAACGGGGAACTCGAAACCTTACTTTATATTGTTTCGCATGACTTAAAAGAGCCGTTACGAAGCATTGAGTATTTTTCTACGTCAGTTAAAGAGGAATATTTCAATAAACTTGATGACAAGGGAAAAGATTATTTCGATCGGGTCATCCTGGCCGCCAGCCGTATGCGTCTATTGCTCGATGATATCCTGATGATGTCCCGCGCAAGGCGGATGAAGCCCCCTGATGAAATGGTGAATGGCGAAAATATCATCAATGATGCCCTGGCCCGTTTAGAAGGAAAAATTAAACAAGTTAATGCCAGGATAACCATCGCCAAAGAATTTCCCAAATATAAGGTTGAACGGATGTGGGCAACACAGGCCGTATTAAACCTTATTGCTAACGCTCTTAAATTTACTAATGAAGGAGAAGTTCCTAATATTGAAATATGCCCTTATAACGAAAAAGGACAGACAGGTATTATGGTTTCTGACCGGGGGCCGGGTGTTCCTCCTGAGCACACCAGGAAAATTTTTGAGTTATTTCAACGTGCTGTAGAAAGGAAGGTTGAAGGAACAGGCGCTGGTTTAGCCATTGTCCTTGAGGTTGCGCACCGGCATAATGGGGATGCTTGGGTCCAGCCTCGAGAAGGGGGCGGTTCAGAATTTATCATCACATTCGCCAAAGCTTAGGCAAGGAGAGCTTATGGATTCAAACAAAAAATTGATCAAAATACTGCTCGCGGAAGATAATGATGATGACATTGTCATGATTCAAGACGCGTTCGCACGCTCAAGAATTATTAATTCTTTTGATGTTGTCAAAAATGGAGAAGAAGCGCTTAAATTTTTGCGTAAAGAAGGACAGTATGCAGATAGGGATAGACCAGGCCTTATCTTGCTTGATATTAATATGCCTAAGAAAAATGGATTTGAAGTCCTGGAGGCGTTAAAACAAGATACACGGTTTGATTATATCCCGGTGATTATGTTAACGACAAGCGAGAGGGAAGAAGACATTGTTAAATCATATAAAGAAGGTGCTTGTTCTTATATAACAAAACCCGTTAATTTTAATAATTTTTCTAAGGTTATAGAACAGTTTGCGCTCTATTGGGCCTTAATTTCAAAGATACCGAGTTAGAATAATGGTGAAAATCTTATACATCGAAGACAATGAGGATGATTATTTAATCCTCCGCAGTATCATGGGTAAGATACCTAATAGTTCTTACGTGCTTGAGAATGTTAATTCCATTCAAAAAGCCCTTGATTATCTATTCAAAGAGAAGACGGATCTTATTTTTTTGGATTTAGGGCTTCCAGGATGCTCGGGCAAAGAAGCGTACGGCAAGCTTGTTGAGTCATTTCCTAACATTCCGGTGATTATCATGAGCGGTAACGAAGATAAAAATGTGGCTTTTGAATTGATCGCCTTGGGCGCAGAAGATTTTTTTATTAAAGGTAACATACAGCCGGACCTGTTAGACCGGGGCATTACGTATTCTTTAAAACGGCATGAGTTGAAATATTTGTTAAAAGAAGAAGCGATTCGCAGAAGAAAAGTTGAAGAAGCATTGCTCAAGGCACACGATGAATTAGAAGCCCGTGTCAAGGAGCGTACTCAAGAGCTTAGGGAAGCCAATAAAGCGTTACGCGAATCTGAAGAAAACTATCATTATTTGCTCGATTCAATGGGCGAAGGCTTTTGCATCGTTGAAATGATTTTTGACGAAGACGAAAAGCCAATTGACTATCGTTTTTTGCAGGTTAGCCCATCGTTCGAGAAGCAAACGGGACTCAAGGACGCGCAGGGTAAACGGATGCGTGAGCTTGCGCCGCAACACGAAAATTATTGGTTTGAAATTTATGGCAAAATTGCTTTGACAGGTCAACCTGCTCGCTTTGAAAATCGCGCTGGACAATTGCACCGGTGGTATGAGGTGTACGCTTTACGTTTCGGAGAGCCGGCAGCCCGGCAAGTTGCCATATTTTTCAATGACATCACCGAACGCAAAATAGCCCAGGATGAAATCCAGAAAAAGGCGGAGGAATTAAAACGTTCTAACGAAGAATTGGAACAATTTGCTTACGTTGCCTCTCATGATTTACAGGAACCAATCCGTAAAATTGTTGGTTTTTCCCAGATTTTTGCTGCCAGATTTGAAGGACAGATCGATGAAAAGTCAAAAGAACATTTGGATTATGTCGTTGATGGCGCGAAGAGGATGCAGGCGCTGATCCAGGACCTTCTTCTATATTCCCGGATAGGCCGCAACGAATTAACATTGGAGGTTTTAGATTTTAATGGGGTGGTTAAAGAAGCTATCGGCAATTTGGAATTAGTGATTAAAGAAACAAAGGCTGAAGTTATTTATAGTCAGCTGCCTAGTCTTCTTGCGCATAAATCATTTATAGTCCAGATTTTTCAAAATCTTATCAGCAATTCTTTGAAATACCGGTCCGAAAAAAATCCGCGCGTTGAAATTTCTGCTCAACAAAAAAATAACTTATGGGAATTTACCATTGCTGACAATGGCATTGGTATTGATTTTCAGTTTGCCGATAAATTGTTTGTGATTTTTCAACGGCTGCATGCAAAGGGCAAGTATCCGGGGACAGGCATTGGGCTCGCTGTTTGCAAACGGATGGTGGAGCGGCACAACGGCAAAATCTGGATTGAACCGCATAGGAGTGGGGCAGTGTTCAAATTCACTTTACCTGATTTGGGATAAAGGGATGAGGTGTTGAATGTTATTGGAAGGTATTGAAATTTTAATTGTTGAGGATGATTTGGGCGATGTCGAATTGATCAGAGAATCGCTTAAAATGTCAAAACTTAAAATGGTGCTCAACCATGTTCCTGATGGACAGGAGTGCATGGAGTACTTGCGGATGCAGGGTCAATATAAAGCAGCGAAAAAACCGGATCTTGTGTTGCTTGATCTTAATTTGCCCAAGAAGGACGGCCGTCAGGTTTTAGCGGAAATGAAAACAGACCCATTGTTTAAAAGAATCCCTGTTGTCATCTTGACGACATCAGATAACGAAGCAGACATTAACAAGACCTATGCGCTTGGCGCAAATTGTTTTGTGACCAAACCTGTTGATTTTCCTCAGATTAAAAAGATCGTCAATGAAATAGCAGAATTTTGGTTTACAGTGGTGAAATTACCGGCTGGCAAGTAAAAAAGGGGGCGTAGATCATGGCAACAGACATTGAGGTTCTCTTAGTCGAAGATGATTTAGGTGATGTTGAATTGATGAAAGAATCACTTAAAATGTCAAAATTGTATATCAACATTGTTCATGTTCGTGATGGGCAAGAATGCATGGAGTATTTAAGAAGAACGGGTAAATATGAAACAGTCAAAACCCCGGATCTTGTGTTACTCGATCTTAATATGCCCAGGAAGGACGGCCGGCAGGTCCTGGCAGAGATGAAAGCAGATAAATTTTTAAAAGATATCCCTGTTGTTGTTTTGACGACGTCACATGAAGTGGCAGATATTAGCAAAACCTATGGGATGGGGGCCAATCATTTTGTGACCAAACCCATCGATTTTTATCAGTTTAATGAGATCGTCAATGAAATAGCCCAATTTTGGTTTACGGTGGTGAAATTACCAGATGGGAAAAAGGGGGAGGCAGCATGAATCAACCAACAAAACTGTTGATTATCGATGACGATGCCATCGACCAAAGATTAATCCGGGAGTCTATTAAAAGTTCAGGATTTGAAGTTGAGATCATGGTTGCCTTCAGCGGGGAAGAAGGGATCAAAAAAGTAAATGATTTAAAGCCTGACGTTATTATAGTCCTGGACACCATTTTGCCAGGGATGAATGGTTTTGAAGCCTGTAAGAAAATAAAAGAGATAGATAAGAATTTCAGGATCATTATTTGTACGGGAGTCGTGGATGCCGTGGATGCCGCCAAGGCAAGGGCTGTGGGGGCCGATGATTATTGTGTCAAGACCGCCGATTATCTGACCTTAATCAATGCGATTAAAAAACTTACTTTGTCATAGAATAAATGTTTAAGAATAAATTCAAGATTTTAATTGTTGAAGATAATCCCGTTGACATGAAGTCATTAGTGGGAATATTGAACAATATGGGTGAAGATTTTGAAGTGCGGACGGCTGGTTCTTGCCAGGAGGCCGAAGAAGATTTTCAAAAAGTTGTTCCGGACCTGGTTTTGTTGGACATATATCTGCCGGATCGTGATGGTTTTTATTTTCTAAAGGAGGTCCATCAAAACGGGCATGAAGACATCCCGGTGATCTTGATTACTGCTTTTTTAAATGAAGATGATAAATTAAAGGGCTTTGCGCTGGGGGCAACGGATTTTATCCATAAACCTGTGGTGGCAGAAGAATTTAAAGCCAGGGTTGCCCTTCAAATCAGGTTAAAAAAGATAATGGATGATCACCTGTGGGCCTCCCAAAAGACCAATGAAGGTATTAAGATTTTATATAAGGAGCTTGAAAATAAAAATAAACAATTAGAACAGCTTGACCATCTGAAAGATGAATTTGTCAACAATGTTTCTCATGAGTTGAGGACGCCCCTAACAATTATCCAGGAAAGTATCAGCATTATTACGGATGGGCTGCTCGGTGAAATTAATGAAAAACAAAATAAACAGCTTAAGGTCTCTTTAGAAAATGTGGACAGATTAGGCAAGATCATCAATGACCTGCTCGATATTTCGACCATTGAAAATGGAAAATTAAAACTTTATAAAGAGGAAGTCAATATTGTTGATCTAGTCCAAAATGTGGTCTCCAATTTTACCACTCTCGTTCAGAAAAAAGGTTTAGAAATCAAGTGCCTTGTTCCCGAGGCGCAAGTCAATGTTTTTATCGATAAAGAACGGATCATTCAGGTTTTGGTCAATTTGGTCAATAATGCGTATAAATTTACAGACAAAGGCAGCATTGAGGTGTCGGTCGTGGAAAATGAGAATACCGTTGAATGCCGTGTGAAGGACACAGGCATCGGGATGTCTTCCTCAGATATACCGAGACTTTTTTCTAAATTTGATCAAATAGGCAGGCAATCAGGTGCCGGAGCAAAAGGGACTGGTTTGGGGCTGTCTATTGCAAAGGGTATTATTGAAGCGCATCATGGGCAAATAAAGGTTGAAAGTAAGCTGGGAGAAGGAACCTTGTTTACAATTATATTATCCCCATCGCGCATTCCTAAACAGTATAGAAATTTAATGGACTGTTTGTCAGAAGTGACGCAGGAATGTAATGATTACTCTGTCATAGCCATCGCTATTAAAGATCCTGATGGGAGAAAAGATGAATTATTGAATGAATTAGAGCTGTTAATTAAAGAGCAGCTTTATCGAAAAGCAGACAAAATAGTTCGTGATGAAGCGTCTTTGTATGTTGTTTTAATTCATACTAAAAAAGAAGATGCTTTAATTTTAATGAATCGAATCCGTAAAACTATTAACGAAAAGAGTGGGCAGGAGCTGTTTAATAATTTTAAAGGTTTTGATTTTAAAATAGTAAGTTTTCCGGAAGATATCAGTCCCTAAAGAAGAATGAATTAATAGATGGGAAATCAATAAGGAGGCTATTAAAAGTGAAAAAAATTCTCGTGGTTGATGATGATCCGCAAATTGTTGATTTAATCGAAATCCGGTTAAAAGCAAATAATTATAAGGTTATCACGAGTTCGGATGGGGATGATGCCATACTGAAAATTCAAAAAGAGCAGCCGGATTTGGTCATCATGGATATCATGATGCCCCATATGTCGGGAGGGGATGCGGTCAGGTTTTTGATGAAAGATAGTAAAACCAAGGATACTCCCATTATATTTTTAACGGCGCTTACAGCTGATTTACCTTATGAGGAAGACCATAAAAGCATCATCAATGTCGATGGTCATTATTTTCCAGCTATACCTAAACCTTTTAAACCGGAAAAATTGCTGCTTGAGATCAAAAAAATCATAGGGGATGCTTGATGATGAAAGGTACAATTTTAGTCGTTGACGATGAACCCGCTATTGTTGAAGTCATCAAGGTAAGACTTGAAGCCCAACAGTATGAAGTTTTTAGTGCTCATAATGGGGTAGAAGGGCTTGAGAAATTAAAGAAAATAAATCCCGATTTAATCATCCTTGATTTAAATATGCCTAAAATGGGAGGGATTGAATTTTATCAACGTATTTGTGATTCAAATTCAAAATTAAAATACCCCGTCTTGGTCCTTACGGCAAGGGCGAATATGGAACAATTATTTAGGGAATTTAATGTCAATGGATTCCTTCATAAGCCTTTTAAAGGAGAACAACTTTTAGATGAAGTGCGGACAATCCTTCGTGAAGAAGACAGGAAACGGATCTTTAGGACGCCGCGAGAGATCACTATTGTTGAGAATGATACCGATGAATTGTCTAAAATTTCTTCATTATTTACGGCTAATAATTATAAAGTCATGGCGGTGGGGGATGGGGCAACAGCTATTGAGAAGATTTCAAATGATTTGCCGGACTTAGCATTAATTCAGCTTGGATTAAGTGATATCGCAGGGGATTTGGTTATTTTACGGCTTGGGCAACTATCTAAAACGAAACATATTCCTTGTGTTTTATATGTTCGTAATAATTATAAGCATGATAAGACTGTGATAGAAAACTTTGGCAGTAAACTCGGCGTCCATGTCATCAAAGAATATGATAATCCGCAGGATCTGTTGACGGTTGTTAATAAATTTTTTCAAGAAATAGAGCAGAAAGAACTGAAACGCAGAGGACTTGTATGACGGATTAATTGAAGGGGCGAAATTCTTAAATTGATTAATTGCCTGTGGAAATAGTATACTAGTATTGGGAAGTAGATTTAAAAAGGTGGTTTTATGACACTACTTAGAAAATTTCAACTGCTACCTACCAGCCGCCTGTCTTTCGTCATCGCCATTTTCTACGCCATTATTGCCTATGGTTCTCTTCAATTATCTTTTACAGGCACCAATGCTTCGCCTGTTTGGCCTCCCTCCGGAATTGCTTTTACTGCTGTTTGGTTTTTGGGATACCGCGTTTGGCCTGGCATATGGCTGGGAGCTTTTATAGCTAATGTGGTGGTTTTTATCCATAACGGGTGGACAGATATCCCGGCAGCCCCTGTTTCGGCGTTGATCGCTACAGGGAATACGCTAGAGGCTTTGTTTGGGGTCTATCTTTTACGTTGTTTTGCCGAAGATACTATTTTTCTATCTAAGATCAGGGATATTTTTAAATTTGTTTTTGCTGTCCTGATCGCTTGTTTAACCAGTGCCACTATCGGAACATCTGCTGTTTATTTTATTCATCCTGCCGCAGGGGTTTCTTTTGACATGGTTTGGTTTACATGGTGGTTGGGGGATGTCATTGGTATCCTGGTCATTGCTTCCATATTTTTGACCTTTCATAGGCAATCGTGGCGTATAAGTTCAGTGCAGAATGCTTTGGAGGCTATTTTAGTATGCCTGGTTTTAATTTTAGTTAATGCCGGAATATTCATGGGGAAATTTCCGGAATATGGATTTTATTCTCATGTGACTTATTTGGCATTGCCTTTTGCCATATGGGCCGCCTATCGTTTTGGTTTTCCAGGGGCGACGGTATCCATTTTAACAACGTCCATTATTTCGATAGTTGGATCTATCTATCATTTGGGGCCTTTTGTCGGCCATCGCGCTCCGGAAGAATTAGTGATCGTGGAGTGTTTCATAGGCGTTATCGTGATTACTGTCCTGACCTTGGCCGCAGCTTTGTATGAGCGTCAGAAGGCAGAGGAAGACATCAAGTATAAGGAAGCGCGTTTTAGAAGTTTGGTGGAGAACAGCTTTGAAGTCGTTGCCATGGTGGATATTGAATCCAAGGTGCTTTATACAAGCCCTCCGACGAAAAATGTGTTGGGCTATGATCATTCAGAACTTATAGGGCATTCTATGTTCGAGTGGATGCATCCGGAGGATGTTCCCGGTGTTCTTGAAATATTTCAAGGATTGTTAAAAAATCCAGGAGTGACCATCAATGCGACATGCCGTATGCGGCGTAAGGATGGCACATGGCGCTGGATGGAGGGTTCAGGATGCAATCTTCTACACCAACCGGCTGTTGCAGCGGTGGTGGTTAATTACCGTGATATTACGGAACGCAAAAAAGCGCAATTGGCCATCGAAGAAAGCGAGTTGCGTTTCAGGACCATGGCGGATACTGCACCCGTCATGATCTGGATGTCAGGGCCTGATGGGCATTACAGCTTTTTTAATAAAGCTTGGATAACATTTATAGGAAATGTTGCTGATGATGAATTTAAAAACGGCTGGAGACAAAGGATCCATCCGGAAGATTTTTCACGTTGTACGCAAATTTATTCAAAAGCTTTTGCGGATCGTGAAAAATTTACCTTGGACTATAGGCTTAAACGCGAGGACGGGGTGTACCGCTGGGTCTTGGATACCGGGGTGCCGCGTGTTAGTTCTGATGGTTATTTTGGAGGCTTTATCGGTTCCTGTATTGATATTACAGACAGGAAATCAGCTGAAGAAGTTTTAAAACGTGACAAAGATAGTTTGGTGCAAATGATTGATGAGCGTTCCAAAGAATTAATAAAAACACAGAAAGAACTCAAACAGTTTAGTCGCTTGGCAGACATAGGGACCTTGGCCGCGACCGTGGCCCACGAATTGCGTAATCCGTTGGGGGTTATTCATTTGGCAGCATATAACTTAAGGAAAGAAAAAAGCGATTTGAATGCGAATAAGCATTTGGTGAATATTGAAAAAAAGGTTTGGGAAGGCAATCAGATCATTGACAATCTCCTTAGTTACGCGCGCATCAAAATACCTAATTATGAAAATGTCCGTATTCTCAATATTCTTGATGAGTGTGTGGCATCAGCTCAAGGGCGTTTTGAAGAGAAAGGTGTGATCATTGAGAAAAAATACGGTGAGGGTCTGGATTTTATTGAAGCTGATCCCAATCAGATCCGGGATGTTTTCTTGAATATATTGAATAATGCTTGTCAGTCTTTTATAACGCCCGGAGGTAAGATTGAGCTAAAGATTGTGCGTGACGGGGATATGGTCAAGGTCAGCGTGCAGGATACCGGTGTGGGCATTGCTCCAGAAGATTTAGATAAAGTCTTTGAGCCTTTTTTTACCCGTAAATCTAAGGGGACGGGTTTGGGGTTGACCATTTGTAATGAATTAGTCAATTTGCATCAAGGTAAGATTGAAATTAATAGTCGGCAAGGGCAGGGAACAACGGTTACGATATCACTGCCAGTGCACAGGAGCGATCATGCTGAAATTGCTCATCATTGATGACGACGAAGAGTTATGCACGGAATTAGCTCAAGTTCTTGCTGCGGAAGGCTTTGAGGTGGACGTGGTCTTTGACGGCCTGCAAGGTTTGCAATATTTGCAAGAGAAACAGTATAAAATAGTAATCTTAGATTTGAGATTACCAGGCATGAATGGATACGGTATTCTTAAAGGTATTAGAAAAATAGCTAAACCTTTTAAAGTTTTGGTGCTTTCAGGGCGGCCTTTAGGGGAGCCGCTGCTTAAAGAGGACGGGGTTTCACAGGATGAAGAAGAAAAAGTTTTGAGTATGGCAGATTTTGTGATCAATAAGCCATTTAAGGTAGAAAATTTTCTTCAGAAGGTTAAGGAGTTATCAAGTCAAATAACTTAATGGAGGCAGGCCTTTTAGTAGAAAAAGGTCAATAAAAAGAGGAATCATGCCATTGTCATTTTAGTGCAGGTAGGATATCCTTAAATCAGAGGTAAACCCCCATTTAGAAAGTTATTGTAGGGCAGGGAAAGGAGTACGTTATGACAAGTACAGTATTTGAACCTCAACAGGAGCAGGAAGTGGCGTCGGCAAAAGCTAAGCCTCGTATCATGATCGTCGATGATAATGCTGAGCTTTTGGAAGAATTGGAAAATTTATTGAAATTAGGAGGTTATGACGTTATCGCTATTAACGATTGCACCAAGGCTGTTGATGTAGCTTTGAATCATAAACCTGATCTTATTTTATTGGATTTGAAAATGAGTCCTAAAAGCGGATTTCAGATCGCTGATGAGATAAGAAATTCATTCTTTCTTAAAAAGATCCCGGTTATTGCCATGACAGGGTTTTTTACGGAGAATCAGCATTTTTTGATGATGAAATTATGCGGTATAAAGACATCCATCTTGAAGCCTTTTAGACCGATTAATCTCATTACCAAGATTGAGTTTGCTCTGGGCAATCGCCTGGAAGAGTATGAAACCGACGGGACATAAATAGCGAACAGATAAAAACAGTTCTCGTCGAAGAACGCCCGGCTCCGCAACGGAGCCGGGTTTTTTATTGTTTAAGAAAGTAGAAAAAAGTCAGTAAAAAGTGGAGCCAGGCCATGTACAACTCACGGTGTATAAGTAAACTAAATTATCTTATGTTAAAGGTTTTTTCATCACATTTATCACTACCAAAGGCCTGTCTATAACCAGCGAATAGGAGAAGACGCATGACACCAATTACGTTTTTAGAGAATGAAAATAAGCAAAAAGTTAATGAGTCAACACCTGTTCCTGCTGCTGCTGATAATAGTAGTGAAGGACTTAAAAAAGACCAATTAAGGAAAATGCTTCATATAGCCAAAGCAGTGCGGCAGGGCAATCTGTCCGTACGTTTTCCTGTAGAAGAAGACGGTATACCCAGCGAAATAGGTGAGGTTCTTAATGATATTTTAGATTTGAATGAAAACATGATCAATGAATTTGCCCGTGTCAGTGCTATTGTTGGTGAAGAGGGTAAATTAACTGAACGCGCCTCCATCGGACCTGTCAAGGGAGCCTGGGCCACAGGCATGGATTCCATCAATTCCCTAATATCTAATCTGGTCCAACCTACCAATGAATTCGCTCGCGTTATTACATCGGTCGCTAAAGGTGATTTGTCACAAAAAATGCCGTTGGAAATTGAGGGCCGGGTTTTAAAAGGGGAATATTTACGTATCGGAACGGTTGTTAACGCGATGCTGGATCAGTTGAGCTTTTTTTCATCGGAAGTTTCGCGTGTGGCTAAGGAAGTAGGTTTGGAAGGAAAATTAGGCGGTCAGGCAGACGTTAAAGGGGTATTGGGTGTTTGGAAAGATTTAACGGATAACGTTAACGTTTTGGCCGGAAACTTAACGAATCAGGTGCGTAACATTGCCAAGGTTACCACCGCTGTAGCTAAAGGCGACTTGTCACAAAAGATCACCGTCGATGCTAAAGGTGAAATTTCTGAGCTTAAAAATACGATCAACATCATGGTGGACCAACTCAACTCGTTCGCGGCGGAAGTTACCCGTGTGGCCAAGGAAGTAGGTACGGAAGGAAAACTTGGAGGTCAGGCCGACGTCAAGGGTGTTTCTGGTACCTGGAAGGATTTAACGGATAACGTTAACGTTCTGGCCGGAAACTTAACGAATCAGGTGCGTAACATCGCCAAGGTTACGACCGCTGTCGCTAAAGGCGACTTGTCACAAAAGATCACCGTCGATGCTAAGGGTGAAATCCTGGAGTTGAAAAACACGATCAACATCATGGTGGATCAACTCAACTCGTTTGCGGCGGAAGTTACCCGTGTGGCTAAGGAAGTAGGTACGGAAGGAAAACTTGGAGGTCAGGCTGACGTTAAGGGTGTTTCGGGTACATGGAAGGATTTAACGGATAACGTTAACGTTCTGGCCGGAAACTTAACGAACCAGGTGCGTAATATTGCGAAGGTTACGACCGCTGTAGCTAAAGGCGACTTGTCACAAAAAATCATGGTCGACGCTAAAGGAGAAATTTCAGAGCTTAAAAACACGATCAACATCATGGTGGACCAACTCAACTCTTTCGCGGCGGAAGTTACGCGTGTGGCCAAGGAAGTAGGTACAGAAGGTAAACTCGGTGGTCAGGCAGACGTCAAGGGTGTCTCTGGTACATGGAAAGATTTGACGGATAACGTAAATCAGCTCGCTGGTAACTTAACGAATCAGGTGCGTAATATTGCCAAGGTTACGACGGCTGTAGCTAAAGGCGACTTGTCGCAAAAAATTACCGTCGATGCCAAGGGAGAAATCCTGGAGTTGAAAAACACGATCAACATCATGGTGGACCAGCTGAACTCTTTTGCGGCAGAAGTTACGCGTGTGGCCAAGGAAGTAGGTACGGAAGGAAAACTTGGTGGTCAGGCAGAGGTTAAGGGTGTTTCGGGTACATGGAAGGATTTGACGGATAACGTTAACTTCATGGCCGGAAACTTAACGAACCAGGTGCGCAATATTGCGAAGGTTACGACCGCTGTCGCTAAAGGCGACTTGTCACAAAAGATCACCGTCGATGCTAAGGGTGAAATCCTGGAGTTGAAAAACATGATCAACACCATGGTGGACCAGCTCAACTCGTTTGCAGCGGAAGTTACCCGTGTGGCTAAGGAAGTAGGTACCGGCGGTAAACTTGGAGGGCAGGCCTTCGTTAAAGGTGTTTCAGGGGTTTGGAAAGATTTAACAGATAACGTCAACGTTTTGGCCGGTAACTTAACAGATCAAGTGCGTAACATTGCGAAGGTTACGACCGCTGTAGCTAAAGGCGACTTGTCACAAAAGATCACCGTCGATGCTAAGGGTGAAATCCTGGAGTTGAAAAATACGATTAATATCATGGTGGACCAACTCAACTCGTTTGCGGCTGAAGTTACCCGTGTGGCTAAGGAAGTAGGTACGGAAGGAAAACTTGGAGGTCAGGCTGACGTTAAGGGTGTTTCTGGTACATGGAAGGACTTAACGGATAACGTCAACGTTTTGGCCGGAAACTTAACGAACCAAGTGCGTAACATTGCGAAGGTTACGACCGCTGTAGCTAAAGGCGACTTGTCACAAAAGATCACCGTCGATGCTAAGGGTGAAATCCTGGAGTTGAAAAATACGATCAACATCATGTTGGATCAGCTTAACTCCTTCGCGGCGGAAGTTACCCGTGTGGCCAAGGAAGTAGGTACAGAAGGGAAACTGGGTGGTCAGGCAGAGGTTAAGGGAGTTTCTGGTACCTGGAGAGACTTAACCGAAAACGTCAACTTCATGGCTGGTAACTTAACGAACCAGGTGCGTAATATTGCCAAGGTTACAACAGCGGTCGCGAAAGGTGACTTGTCACAAAAGATCACCGTCGACGCCAAGGGAGAAATTCTGGAGTTGAAAAACATGATCAACACCATGGTGGACCAACTCAACTCCTTTGCAGCTGAAGTTACCCGTGTAGCCAAGGAAGTAGGTACAGAAGGAAAGCTTGGTGGTCAGGCCGACGTTAAGGGTGTTTCGGGTACCTGGAAGGACTTGACGGATAACGTTAACTTCATGGCCGGTAACTTGACCAAACAAGTACGCGGTATTGTCAAGGTCGTTACTGCCGTTGCTAATGGGGACTTGAACCAAAAATTTGTTTTGGAAGCTAAAGGTGAAGTGGCGGCACTTGCAGAAACTATCAATAATATGATTGATACGCTCAGTACCTTTGCTGACCAAGTAACCACGGTCGCCCGTGAAGTAGGTATCGAAGGGCAGCTTGGTGGTCAGGCAAAGGTACCTGGAGCATCTGGTGTATGGAAGGACTTGACGGATAACGTTAACTTCATGGCCGGTAACTTGACCAAACAAGTGCGCGGTATTATCAAGGTCGTGACCGCGGTTGCTAACGGGGACTTGCGGGAAAAGTTCGTTCTGGAAGCCAAAGGTGAGGTTGCAGGTTTGGCGGAAACAATTAATAGTATGACCGACACCTTGAGAACTTTTGCCGACCAGGTAACAACCGTGGCTCGTGAGGTAGGTATCGAAGGAAAGCTTGGTGGTCAAGCCAAGGTTCCGGGTGCATCCGGTATCTGGAAAGACTTGACAGGTAACGTCAATCAGTTGGCAGGTAATTTAACTTCTCAGGTTCGTGCAATTGCAGAGGTTTCAACCGCTGTTACCAAGGGTGACTTGACCCGGTCTATTACCGTCGAGGCCCAAGGGGAAGTCGCGGCGCTAAAAGACAATATTAACCAGATGATTACAAACTTAAAAGACACGACCGCCCAAAACAAAGACCAGGACTGGTTAAAAACGAATTTGGCTAGGTTCTCCAGCATGATGCAAGGACAGCGTAATTTGACCGCGGTGGCGCAGCTGATCATGTCGGAACTGACACCTATTGTTGACGCTCAACATGGGGCTTTTTTCGTCGCACATCCGGTAGATAATGATACTGAATTGACCCTTATTGCAAGTTACGCATTTAATGAACGCAAAAATCTTTCCAGCACCTACCGCCTGAAAGAATCCTTAGTCGGTCAATGCGCGTTTGAAAAGAAACGTATTTTAATTACCAAGCCGCCACAAGATTATATCTCTATTACATCGGGCCTCGGAGAAGCAACACCGCAAAATATTCTTCTTCTGCCGGTTGTTTTCGAAGGTGGATTGAAAGCTGTTATTGAGCTTGCAAGCTTCCAGCCATTTAGCGTTAACTACTTAAACTTCCTGGATCAGCTCATGGACAGCGTCGGTGTTATCTTAAATATGATCTCATCCACCATGCGTACCGAGGAGCTTTTGCAAGAAGTTAAACGTTCCAACTCGGAATTGGAAAATCAAGCCAAGGAACTCGAAGACAAGGCCAAGCTGCTCGAGCTTAAGAACAAAGAAGTTGAGATGGCGAGTTTGTCATTGGAGGAAAAAGCCGAACAGTTGTCATTGATTTCGAAATATAAATCAGAATTTTTGGCCAACATGTCCCATGAGCTTCGTACTCCGTTAAACAGTTTGCTTATTCTTTCCAAAGCTTTATCTGAAAATAAAGACAGCAATTTGACCCCGGACCAAATTAAATATGCTTCAACCGTACATTCGACAGGCCAGGATCTTTTGACCTTGATTAACGAGATCCTTGATTTGTCCAAGGTCGAAGCCGGTAAAATGTCCATCGAGCCGCAGGAAATCCTCTTACCTCAGATTTCCGAATACCTGGAACATAATTTCCGGCCGCTGGCAGAGCATAAGAACCTGACGTTTACTATCGACGCCAGCAGTGATCTTCCCAAAACAGTGTTTACAGATAACAACCGCTTGCAGCAAATCCTTAAGAACTTGTTATCCAATGCCATTAAATTTACCGAAAAAGGTGAAGTCAACATGGAAATCAGGTTGGTTGAAAAGGATAAGAAGTTTGGGATAGAGACCCTGGATAAAAGTCCTTCTGTCCTGGCTTTTGCCGTGAGGGATACGGGTATTGGTATTCCCGTCGAGAAACAAAACATTATTTTTGAGGCATTCCAACAAGCTGATGGGACAACCAGCCGTAAATATGGGGGTACCGGCTTGGGGCTCACCATCAGCCGCGAAATAGCCCGGTTGCTCGGAGGTATTATTAAGGTTGAAAGCGCCCCTGGCATGGGTAGTATTTTCACTCTTTATTTGCCAGGAAAATATATTGGCGCAGAAACAGTAAGTAAGAGCGGCAGTAACAGAAAAGAAACAGCATATCCGATATTGCCCAAGAATGCTGATTTTAAAGGCAAGAAGATCCTTATTGTCGATGATGATATGCGGAACATCTACGCATTGACGAGTGTGCTTGAGCCTTGGGGCATGATTGTCACCCATGCGGACAACGGCAAATCAGGTATCCGGCGTTTACAAGAGAAGCCGGATACGGATTTAATATTGATGGATATCATGATGCCGGAGATGAACGGATTTGATGCCATTAAAATGATCCGTAAAATACCAAACTTTGAATCGTTACCTATTATTGCTTTAACAGCTAAAGCAATGAAAGGAGATCGCGAGCAATGTTTGGATGCAGGGGCGTCTGATTATATTACTAAACCCGTGGACACTGACCGTCTTCTCGCGGTAATGCACTCATGGCTGAACAAATAACAGAAACTAAAACATGGGTTGAAACCCAGCCATTAACGCGGGCCAATGTTTTAGTGGTGGATGACAGGCCGGATGGATTGCTTGCCTTGGAGGCTGTGCTTTCCTGTGATCAATACGATCTTTTTAAAGCCAGCAGCGGCCAGGAAGCTTTGCGGGCCGCTTTATTTAATGATTTTGCAGTCATCCTCCTCGATGTGCAAATGCCGGAAATGGATGGTTTTGAAACCGCCAAATTATTGCGGGAAACCAACCGTTCACAATACACTCCTATTATTTTTGTGACGGCCATCAATAAAGAGATCCGTCACATCAACCAGGGATATGAAAGCGGGGCAGTGGATTATGTTTTTAAACCTTTTGATCCATTTATCCTTAAATCAAAAGTAAAAGTATTTGTCGAACTCTTTGAAAAAAATATGCAGATCAAACGGCAGGCCGCTTTATTAAGGCATATAGAAGCAGAAGAACAAGAACGGAAAATCCTTGAGTTAAAGCAGGAAAGTTACCGTAGTTATAAATATTTATCCGATGCTGTTCCTCATGCCATTGTGAAGGTGAAGCCTTCGGGACAAGTGGAGTATTTTAACCAGCAGTGGTTGGAATATACGGGGTTTAAATCAGAAATAGATTGGAAAGCAATAGTTCACCCCCAGGACAGAAGAAAGTTCCTGGCTTTTTGGTTACGGATGTGCCAGAAAAATAAACAGACCCACGAGATAGAAATGCGCCTGCGTTCTGCCCAGGATGGTATCTACCGATGGCATTTGGTGAGGGCTGTCCCGGAAATAAAGAATGGTGAGAATATTTGCTGGATCGCCAGTTGCACCGATATAGATAATATTAAAAGAACGGAAGAGTCGTTTAAAGTGTTGTCTCAAGAACTCAATCGATCAAATAAAGAATTGGAAGAGTATGCGTATGTGGCGTCACATGACCTAAAAGAACCTTTGCATGTGGTATCTTCTTTTGTTTACCTTCTGGAGAAACGTTTCCAGCCTAAATTAGATGAGCATGACCGGCAATATTTAAAATTTATTAAAGAGGGTGTGGGCCAAGCGCAAAGATTGATCAAAGATTTATTGGAATATAGCTGTATTGGCAGAGAGAAGTTGTATGAAGTGGTAGATACCGCGTCGGTGGTAACGGAAGTATTGGCCAATTTGAAAACTATTATTGAAAATGAAAAAGCCACCATCACGTGTGGCTCAATGCCAAGAATAATAGCCAATTATTTTGAGATTGTTCAGCTTTTTCAGAATTTAATTATTAATGCCGTTAAATACAAGAGTCGAAAACCATTGGAAATACAAATCAATGCCAGATTTGAAAATGATAAGTGGATTTTTTCAATCAAAGATAATGGTATAGGTATTGATTCCCAATATAAGGATCGTATTTTTGATATGTTTCAAAGACTTCACGGAAAAAATGAATATTCCGGCACCGGCATAGGACTAGCTATATGCAAGAAGATTGTTGAGAGTCATGGTGGAAGAATATGGTTCGAGTCCGTGTTAGGTGAAGGGTCGGTGTTTTATTTTACATTCAAACATGGGGCATGAAGAAAGGTGGGAGTATGAGCCAATCAACCAAAATAAATGTAGAAAAACATTTAGATTTATCTGTCATTGATTTAGATAAGGTTTATGAAGCGACTCTGAAAACGTTGCCGTATGATTATATCATCGTTTCAGATTTTATTAGACAGGAGTGGAAAGACAGGCTGCTGCGTTCTTATCCTAAAATTAAATCGGCTGGAAGTTTTCCATTATCGAGTGTATCTTGCGACAGCGAGTTTATGCAATTGATCAATGAAATGAACAGTGCTGCTTTCCGGCATGCTATTGAAGAAAAATTTTCTCTTGATCTCGAAGGGAAACCCACCATGTTCACTGTTCGTGGTAAATGCCGGCTTAAAGATGGCCAAGTCCATACCGATTCAGAAAGCAAGATCATTACTGTGCTTTTATATATGAATCCATCTTGGGGCGATCAAGATGGAGGGCGGCTTAGAGTTTTGAACAGCCCTAATATTGATGATTTTGCGTCTGAAATTTTTCCCAAAATAGGGGAATTATTAATTTTTAGACGTTGTGACCATTCCTATCATGGGCATCTGCCTTTTGAAGGTGCACGTCAAGTCATTCAAATGAATTGGGTGACCCATCAGAAATTTGTTGATCATGAGCAAAAACGTCACCGGTTGTCGGCATTCTTTAAAAGATTTAACCTTGGGGATAAAAATTAAAAATGATGGGGAATAATGCGTCTGTTTGGGTTGTCACGGAAGGTTTGAAGGGACTGCAAAACCAAGCTATAGGTTTGGCCCAAGCTCTGGGATTTCCTTATGTTTATAAGGAGATTATGAAACCCAAAAGTATTTGGCGGGTACTGCCAGCTTCTTATTGGCCTGACCCGTTATTATTGCTGGTAGATGATCAGAAATTTACCCCGCCGTGGCCAGATTTATTAATTTCATGCGGTCGGTGTAGTACCGCCACTTCTTTGGCCATAAAGAAGGCAAGTGCTGGAAAAACATTTACTGTTCATATCCAGCATCCTCAAGTTGATCCTGGAAAATTTGACATTGTTATTGCACCACTGCATGACCGCTTGAGCGGCAGTAATGTTTTGGTTACTCAGGGGGCAATTCATCATGTCACGAATGAAAAACTCGTTAGTGCAGCCAGTCATTTTCGTCCGTTGCTGTCTTCATTGCCCCGTCCTTTGATTGGTGTATTAATGGGTGGAAACAATAAATATCAGGAATTTACTGCTGTTGCTGCACAGGATTTTGCTGATAAATTATCAGCGGCTGCGTGGAGTACCCATGGCGGGCTTGCCATCACCCCGTCGCGCCGGACGAATTCGAAAAATAAGGAAATATTAAGGCAAGGTCTTAAAGGAGTACCTGCCTACATTTGGGACGGCCAGACAGAAAATCCTTATTTAGGTCTGCTTGCTTTAGCGGATGTGATCGTGGTTACGAGCGATTCTATTTCAATGATTTCTGAGGCTTGCTTTACGGGAAAACCGATTTATGTTTATGAATTACCAGGCGGCGGCAGAAGGCATAAAAAATTTCTGGATGATCTGATGAAAAAGGGCATCGTGCGTCCTTTTTTAGGCAAGATTGAGGCATGGAAGTATCCGCCGCGGGATGAGACCAGGCGTGCGGCTGATTTCGTGCGGGAGCGTTTTTTAGAAAGAAAGTCAATGGATCAAAAATTGTGTTGTACTCCCTAGGAGGCAAAAAATGCAAACGCAAATAAGTCAGGAAAAGCCTCTTAAAATCAAGACATTTAGTACAACCGGTGCATCGGCACTTTTTAAGGCTCTGGGGCATCCATTAACCGTCCCTAAAATGCATACACTGATCCATAGGCTATCTTCATTTCAATCCGTAGCCATTTACGATCCATTAGGTCAGGCAGGAGAGGTTGAAGTATTGTATGATTTTTCACAGGTGAACATTGTCGACATTTTTGTGCAGAATGTCGTCAATGTCGGTGAACAATTATTCGGTCTGGAGGCAAAGCCAATCACTGCCATTCAACAGATGAATATTGATGCTATTTTTGTCACTACCTTTGATGCCGCGCGTATGATCGCCCAGGTCCGTCATTTCTTGCCTGCCCATGTAAAGATATTCTCACTTGATGATGTGCGACTACCGGATGAGTATCTGACCAATACGCGTAATTATCTCGACAGTTTGAATTTTGCGACAAATTTTGTTTTTTTTCGGGAAGAAAAAGGCCAGCATACGCGCTTGGTCACAGCTAATTATTGGGCTGGGTATCATGCAAAGAATGTCGGCCTATGGTGTTGTTTGTTTGATAAGAACGGTAATATGCTGGCTCAATGGAAAGAGCTGCTTGAAAACAGCGTTCATACCATAACTCTTGATAGCCGTCAGATAAAGCAGCGTTTTGGACTTGGAGATTTTACGGGCAGTCTTTTTTTGCATTTCACAGGAGCTATGGGGCATGACGTTGTTAAGTATGCCTTGGATACTTATGGTGATGATAATTCAGTTCTTTCCTGCACTCATGATGCGAACTCCTGGCCTGCTGATCTTTATGCAGGTCTGCCTGCTCCCCGGAGTGGAGAAAAAGTTCTTTTATGGGTACAAAACAGCCATCCATGTTCCATCCCTGCCAATAGTATCGGATTAAATGTAATGGGTTCAGGGGAGATTAGTACGTTTGATAAGCCAATAGCTCCTTTTGCCACTTGTGCGATAGACGTTGCGGATCTTTTACCAGAGGCCCAATGGCCGCAACAATTGGAAGTCCATGCGGGAAAATATTTTGTTCGTCCCCGTTATGAAGTTTTGTCTGAAAATAAACGTAGCCTGATCGCGCACACCAATGTCGAGCGTATTGATCTTAAGCAAGATCCTGGTATTCCTACAATTGGTGCTTTGATGGGAAAGGGTTATATTCTGCCAGCACCCATCTTACCGCCTGCGCGTTGGAAGAACATTGTCTTGCCAACCCCCATGTCGACATGCCAGGACAATCTTCCCTTGGCGCTCATTATTTACAACAGTCAAGGTCAACAGATCATGCGTCATTTTCTTGGTAAATTTGACAGGGGCAATATTAAAGCCATTGATATTAATGATTTATTAGGGAAGAATTCGTTTACAACATTTGGCCACCTGGAGTTAGTTTATGATTTCTCACAAGGCGGCGGTGCTGATGGCTGGCTGCATTCATTGTTCCGTTATGAGGATACTATCAGCGGGCATGCTGCTGAAACAAGTTTTGGAGCGCATATTTTTAATACGGTTTTGGTTTATAAGAATGAACCACAATCTTACGCGGGCCGTCCTCCGGGGTTAAGCACACGGCTTTTTTTACGTCTGAGTGACGATGAAAATGTCGATGCCATGTGCCATTTAATTTACCCATCTTCGGCCACCTGGCATGCGCAATCGACAACTGACTTGATTTTATGTAATGCCAATGGAGCAGAAATATTTAAAAAAACGGTGCACATTGCTTGCAGCGGTTCTTTGTTATGGAGTTATCATGACATCTTTGATAAAAATCAACGCCTTAGTGCTGGTCGTGATGCCTATATGGTGATACGTGACGCGACCTGCAGATTGTTTGGTTATCACGGTCTAATCAGAGGAAATCAAGCTTTTAGCTTTGATCACATGTTTGGTTTTTAAGGCAAGCCTATGAACATTTTAGTGGTAGAAGACAATAAACCTGAACAGGTAATCATGAAAGAGGCTTTTAAAGAAGCAAGGGTTAATCATGATTTATATATGGTCAGGGATGGGGTGGAAGTTTTTGAATTTCTTAGCGGTCAAGGGGCTTTTCATGATGCTCCCAAGCCGGACCTTATCATTCTTGATTTGAACATGCCTAGAAAAAATGGTTTGGAAGTTTTAGCGGATATTAAAAATAATCCCATATTGGAACATATACCCATTTTAGTTTTTTCTAATTCAGAGTTCTCTAGGGATATTTGCAAGTGTTATACCTTGGGCGCAAATGCGTATCTTACCAAGCCTGTTGATTTTCAGGGGTTTATAGACCTCGCTCATGTGATTGATGTATTTTGGTTTAAAATGGTCAGGTATTGTTCACATTAAGCAACGAGGATTGTCCTATGACGAAAAAAAAGATCATTGTTGTCGATGATGAACCTTTAATCCCGGTTTTGATGAAAGAGATTATTGAAGAAGACCAGGAGTTGGAAATGGCGCAGATTGCCACTGGAAAGAATGAGTTTTTCAATTTAGTGAGCCACCATTATTTTGATGCCGCTTTAATTGATATTTCATTGGGAGGACGTGAAGGAGGGATTGAATTATTACAAATGGTGAAAGATAAAGCCATTAATCTGCCTGTGATTATGCTATCTGCGCATGACGAACTTCAATATGCCCTTAAAGCTTTGAAGGCAGGGGCCCGAGGGTACATTAATAAAAGATATATTTGCACGGATGTCATACCGTGCTTAAAGAAAGTGCTTGGCGGGGATTTATTTGTATCTGGAGATAAAGGAGAGCAGATTTTAAAACAATACAAAGAATTAAATGCTTCTGTAGGAGCAGAGTCCCGTTAAGAGGTGGGTCATGAATGCACATAAGAAAATTCTTGTCGTTGATGATGAGCCAGGATACAGGGCTCTTATCAATAAGGAACTAAGGACAGCCGGCTATCAAACTGTTTTGGCTCAGAGTGGAGAGGAGGCATTGGTCGCCTTATGGGAGAAAAAACATATTGATTTAGTGCTTCTTGACGTTCGTTTGGCTGTTGTTCATGGTTTGAATATTTTTGAAATTATCCGTAAGAAATTCCCAGATCAAAGAATCATTGTCACCAGTGTACTTCAAAAACATGAACAGCGATTTCTTATTTACGATGCGGATGATTATTATGATAAGTCTGAGAATTTGTCAGTATTGATGGAAAAGATTGATAATGCCTTGAACAATGGTGCCGTGAAATGGAATTCAAGAGAGCATGATAAAAGAAGTTTTAGAAGAATGCCGGTCAATGTTCTCGCCAGTTGTGAACGTAATAATGTTTACGCGTCTCCTGCGGGCGCGCACTTTCTTTCTTACACCAAAGATCTTTCTATGTGGGGGGGAAGATTTATTATTGGTGAAAATGTCAAAGTGGGTCAGCATCTGACCATAGCTTTGGAATTGCCTGTTAATTTTTTGCCTTTATTGATTGATTGCGAAGTGGTATGGGTTAAAAAATTGGAAGAATTCACCTCGAAAACCAAAGGACGGATTGAAGCTGGTGTCAGGTTTGTTAAATTAGATTCACCGAGTGATCAGAAAAAATTGAAAAATTATTTAAATTGTGTTTAAAGTCCACCTGGGTATACTTAATTCATGGCCTATCAAATCTTAGTGGTGGATGACGATGCTGACTTTCGTGAAGAACTGCGAGATTCTCTGGAAGAGTATACCGTCATAGAAGCATCCAATGGGATTGACGCGCTGTCCATTTTAAAAAAGCCCAATGCCATTGACTTAGTGATTCTTGATGCTGTCATGCCCCATTTATCAGGAACAGAGGTGTTGCGGGAAATTAAGAAAATCAGGCCTTCTCTTGCCATCATCATGTTGACCGGCCAGAGCAACAAGGACATTGCGATTGATGCCCTTAAAGGCCGTGCCGATGATTACATTGAAAAACCTGTCAATATCGGTAGATTTTTGGAAATAATCCAATCTACTCTTGCCGCAAAAGCCTTGAAAGGTTTCGCGTATACTCGTGGTATTCATGCCAAAATTGAGCAAGCCAAGCAGTTTATCGAACGCAATTTCGACAAAAAAATAACGTTGGAAGATATGGCAGGGCAAGCTTGTTTAAGCCCGAAATATTTTAGTCGGATTTTTAAAGAGATTACGGGCACAGGTTTTAATGAATATCGGCTTTCTATTAAAATCGCCCAGGCATGTGAGCTTTTGAAGAATTCAGATTATACGGTCACAGAAATCGCAAGTCATTTTGGGTATAAGAACTTAGAGTCATTTATTCGCATGTTTGAGAAGATTATGAAATCCAGCCCCATGCAATACCGCCGTAAACATCAAAAAAAGAACCTGAAAAAACACTCTCCGTAAGGCAATATCTAAGTAGAAATAAGTCAGTAAAAGGTGGCTGAAGCCAATGGTTAATCCT
>Ga0206863_1029_pt2 | contig 48132 bp, 34 predicted proteins | sample Alteio_BWOrgCont_41_FD_152634 | JGI IMG/M metagenome (GOLD analysis project Ga0206863, IMG submission 152634) | Enriched cells from forest soil in Barre Woods Harvard Forest LTER site, Petersham, Massachusetts, United States -... | ecosystem: Environmental > Terrestrial > Soil > Temperate forest >...
ACCATGTTCGATCCGGCGGCCGGCGATGCCGCCGAGGCGTCGCTTGCTTCGCAAGCTGTTTGGTTTGATGCGTTTGCAACGAATGTTGACCGCACGCCGCGCAATCCGAATCTGCTGAAATGGCACAAGCAGATTTACTTTATCGATCACGGAGCAGCGTTGTATTTTCACCACAACTGGCAGAATGTGGAAGAGATGGCTTCGTCGTCCTTCGCCGCGATTCGCAACCATGTGCTGTTGCCGTCGGCCACTGAACTGGAAGCAGCCGACAGCGAAGCGCAAAAACAGTTGAATGAGGCGGTTTTTACGAGGATTCTCGAAGCTGTGCCTGACGCATGGCTGCTTCCGGAGCCCGGCAGTTCAACCCCGGCAGCGAAACGGGCGGCGTATATCGACTATTTCACCCGGCGTCTGCATGCTTCGGCGAATTTTGTTCAGGAGGCGATCCGTGTCCGCGCAGAGCTCGTTTGATTACGCGGTGATCCGGGTCGTTCCCCGCGTCGAGCGTGAGGAGTTCGTCAATGCCGGCGTGATCGTCTTCTGCCTGGAGCAGAATTTTCTCGCTGCGAAGGTGCATGTCGATGGCGAGCGGCTGAAAGCGCTCTGGCCGGAGGTCGATGTGGACCTAATCCGGCAGCATCTTGAGGCATTTCCCAAAATCTCCGCAGGCGATCCCTTTGCCGGACCGATTGCACGGCTCAGCCTGCGTGAGCGCTTCCATTGGCTGGTTTCTCCGCGCAGCACCATCATCCAGGTCTCGCCCGTGCACACCGGCATCTGCGATGATCCGGAACGAGTCCTGGACCGGCTCTTTGCACGGCTGACATGTTGAGGGCGATGAAAAACAGATCCTTCGCTACACTCAGGATGACAAACCTCTTTTCGCTCGGCGAATTTACGACCAACTTTATGTCGATACTGCCGTGAGGCTTAAACCGATGGGTGTGGAAAATCGTCAGACAACCGTGATGCTAAAACGAATCGCAGCTTTCTCCATTTTTCTGCTGGTCGGCGCTGCCATGGCGTCGGGTGAGAAGACCCCCCCCCATGGAACCAAGGCCACGGTCGTGCATGTGTCTAACCTCTATGTGCAGGCGGACGAGTCCGCGGCCAAGGTGAGCTCCATAACGCCTGGGCGCGAATTGATCGTTGCAGAACACAGCGGCAAATGGCTGCGTGTCTTCGCCAATACCGATGTGGAAGTGGTGAATGAAGCGGACGTCCCAGTCTTCGGGAATGAGACGAACGCACAGCCTATTTCCGGTTGGATCCTCGATAAAGGCGTCGTTGCGGCCGATACGCCGAAGGGCGACGAGATTTTGTTTGGCGAAGCAGTGAGCACGGAGATTCTGGCAAGTCAGTCGCACCCGCCACCGGATGCCGCCCAGAGTGCGCGGCGGCTCTATCGCATGGTCGTCGATCTCTTCCCGCAGTCGCCGCGTGCTCCCGAAGCGATGTGGCGAGCGGCGGATATCCGCTGGCAGCTGCAAAGAGCCGATTCCTTCTCGCGACCATCAGCGCATGAAAAGGAAAATTACCTGCGCGAACAGATGGACGAAACCGAGATGAAGAAGATCCAGAAGCTCTATCCGCATACGAAGTGGGCCGATCTCGCCGCGTTCGCCATGATCGACAACAAGATTTGCGGCGACTGGCAGGGATCGGAGAAGTGTCCGGAAAAAGAGGCGGAGATTTATACGAAATATGCCGAGGAGCATCCGGATTCGCCAAAAGCCCCGCAGGCGCTCTATGAGGCGGCATGGCGCGAGGCTTCCGCTGGCGACATGTATCAAGCGGACAACGATGAAAAGCGCGCTGACGCAGCGCGGGCCCATGCAAAGGACTTAGCCTCACGGCTGGAAACGAAGTACGCGCAGAGCGAGTATGCGGCGCGCGGTGCAGGTCTGATATACAAGATGGAGCAGCAGATTCCAATCTACGGCAGCGATCGGGACTAGGGACTGGCCGTCCAGGCAATCGCGCTTCGCGCCAGTTGCGCTGAAACGATTGTGCATCAGCGTTGAGCTATTGACATGTGTCATCACTGCAGTCCCGCCGTTTCGCGCGTCCACGTTCCGGTGGGAGGAAAAAATCTGAACAAGATCAGGATTCGCCGGAGGCTTTTTGAACGACTACATCATTTCTGTACTGCTTGGCATTGTGGAAGGTTTGACGGAGTTTTTACCGGTTAGCTCAACAGCGCATCTGCGAATCAGCGAAGCGCTGCTCCACCTCAATCTCACCGATCCGTATTGGAAGATGTACACGATCGTGATTCAGCTGGGCGCGATTCTGGCGCTCCTGCTGGTCTTTACCGGACGCATCATCGAGTTCTTTCGCACCTTCCCTGAGGGCGAAGAGCACAACCGTACCATCTGGAACCATCCTTTGACGCTGACGATGGTGGCGTTCGTCTGTACGGCCATACCTGCGTTTTTACTGACCAAGACCATCGGCAAGCACCTGGAAAGCCTGACAGTGATGGCCTGGTCGCTGCTGATCGGCGGCATCGTGATGTGGGCCGTAGATTCCTGGAGCACGCGCGGTGAGCCGCACACGAGCCATGTAGAACAGATGTCGCTGGGGCAGGCAATCTGGATTGGCCTTTGCCAGGTGCTTTCTGCCGTCTTTCCCGGAACTTCGCGATCCATGTCGACGATTGCCGCCGGGCAGATTGTGGGCATGTCCCGTCCGGCTGCACTCGAATTCAGCTTTCTGGTTTCGATTCCAACGATGATTGCGGCAACAGGCTATGACCTGCTGAAGACGCTTCATCCCAAGCATGCGGAAGGCGCAGACGCTATTGCCCCGCTGGTAATGACGGGACATGGCTGGATCGTGCTTACGATTGGATTTGTCGTCTCATTTGTAGTGGCGCTCGGCGTGGTGGAGTGGTTCCTGCAGTGGGTGCGCAAGCATGGGTTTGTTCCCTTTGCCGTATACCGGATCATTGTGGGCATTTTGTTGCTGGTGCTGGGGGCAAAACTCGCGGGTTCATAAGCCATTTGCGGGCAAAACGGACAAGGTTGCGAGGTCGATTCCTCCCCCCTTTTTATCAGAAAAGCGGGTGGCAATCTGGGATAATGATATTGCTCTGGGGGTTCGGAACGGTGTAGCCGTGTCTTTCGGCTAAGCTGTAGTGTGCCTAAAATGAAGCCCCTCAAACTGGTTCTCACGCCAACGCGCAACCGCCGCCTGAATGAGCTGATTGGGCTCCTGGTGCTGGTTGTTGCGGGCCTCCTTCTTCTCGCGCTCGCTTCCTACCATCCGACCGACCCTTCGTTTAACACCGTCGTCGGCTCGACCACCGTACGTCCGGCAAACTGGATCGGGATGATCGGCGCCTATGTCAGCGATCTGCTGCTGCAGATGGAGGGCGCGGCGGCTTTCTGCATTCCACTGCTGCTGACCGCTCTGGGCTGGACGTGGATGCACTCGCTACCTGCGGGATCGCCGTGGGCCAAGGCGATTGGCGCGGCGCTTACGCTGCTCTTTGTGCCGGCAATTTTCGGCTTGATGCCTGGGCATATGCACTTTCTGGGAGGATTGCCGATTGAAGGGCTGACTGGGCGCCTTGTCGTCGACTCCCTGGTGCACTATCTAAATTTTCCCGGGGCCTGCATCTTCACTATTGCCATGGTCGCCGTGGCCATCTATCTTTCGACCACCTTCAGCTTCAATACCGCCAAAGAATGGCTCTCGATTCGCTTTGCCTTCGTGCTTGCGTGGCGTGACAGGCTGGCCAACTGGAGGCAATCCCGCGCTCGTGCCCGCGAGCAGAAGAAAATGGCGCGCGCGGAAGCAGCTCGAGAGAAAGAACTGGCTAAGGCGCGCAGTGCGACCGCAAAGCAGGAAAAACTCAATTTCAAGAAGCAGCCGGTTGTCGAAGTGGAAGAAGACGTTCCGGCACACCGTCAGGGTGGGTTTGCCGAAATGGCCGCCGAGCCAGCACCGCCGCAGAAGAGCGTTTGGGAGCAGATGCCGCGCGCCACGGTGCCTGATCCTGAACCGGAGCCAGAGCCGCCGCCGAGCATCGCAGTCAAAGAGCGGGCTGATGCTGAAATTCACAAGGTGACCCTGACTCCCAAGGCACACAATGGCTTCCGCCTGCCGCCGAGCACACTGCTGCATCGCAGCGAAGAGTCGCAGGTCGTTCGTGAAGAAGAATTGCGAGCCGAGGCGCAGGTACTGGTGGAGAAATGCGCCGAGTTCGACGTGACCGGCCAGGTGGTGCAGATCAATCCCGGTCCGGTGGTTACGACCTTTGAGTTTCGGCCTGAGGCCGGTGTTAAGTACAGCCGCGTCACGGGACTCTCTGAGGACCTGTGCCTGGCGATGCGCGCCGAGAGCATCCTCATCGAGCGCATGGCGGGTAAGAGCACGGTCGGTATCCAGGTGCCGAATCATACGCGTGAGACCATCTGGCTACGCGATGTGATCGAGGCGGAAAACTTCGGCCACTCGAAGAGCAAGCTGACGCTGGCCATGGGTAAGGACATCAACGGGCGCATCGTTACTGCCGATCTGACGACGATGCCGCACGTCCTGATCGCTGGTTCTACGGGCAGCGGTAAATCGGTCGCGATCAACGCGATGATCATGTCGGTGCTCTTCAAGGCGACACCGGAGCAGGTGCGCATGATCCTCGTCGATCCCAAGCGTGTCGAGCTGGGCATGTATGAGGGCATTCCTCACCTGTTTACGCCGATCATCACCGAGCCGAAGCTCGCAGCCAACGCGCTGCGCAATGCCGTCCGCGAGATGGAGCGCCGTTTGAAGCTGCTGGCTTCGCGCAGCGTGCGCAATATCGACCAGTACAACAAGCTCTTTGAAAATGGCACCCCGAGCCTCTTCGACGATCAGGAAGAGGAAAAGCCATTGCCGTACATCGTCATCATCATCGACGAGCTGGCCGACCTGATGATGCTGGACAAGGCGAACGTCGAAGAGTCGGTCACGCGACTGGCGCAGATGGCGCGCGCGGTCGGCATTCATCTGGTGCTTGCGACGCAGCGGCCTTCGGTCGATGTCATCACCGGCCTCATCAAAGCAAACGTGCCGACTCGCATGTCGTTCCGGCTGGCGACAAAAGTCGATTCGCGCACGATTCTCGATTCGAATGGCGCGGAATCGCTGCTTGGGCGCGGCGATATGCTCTTTCTGCCGCCGGGAACATCGCGGCTGCAGCGCGTGCATGCACCGTTTGTCACGGAAAAAGAAATCGCGGCGGTTACAGATTTCTGGAAGAAACAAGGCGATGCGGAGTATGTGCAGGGCTTCCTTGAATCTCCCAAGGATGACAAGGGCCGGGATCTCGACGCTGGCATGGACGGAGAGAATGCGAACGACGAGCTCTTCGAAGACGCGGTGCGGCTGGTCATGGAGTTCGGCAAGGCCTCCACTTCCCTGCTGCAGCGCCGCCTGCGTATCGGCTACGGACGGGCTGCGCACCTGATCGATATGATGGAGCGCGATGGCATTGTTGGACCGGCTGAGGGATCGAAGCCACGCGAGATTCTGAAGCCACCGGACTGGCTGAACGAAGTCGAGCAGGCGATGCGGTAGGTGCTGGCCGCACGGCGGACGGCCTTCGGCCCCCCAAAAAACAGATTCTTCGCTCCGCTCAGAATGACAGCTTTTGAAAATTTCTACGATTTGCTCCGCAGACCAAGCCAGTCGCGCTGGTAGACAAAGCTGACGGCGAGCAGCAGAATGCCGAGTCCTAAGAAACTCAAGATTCGGTAACCCTGGCTCAACTGGCGCGTATCGACGAGAAAGACCTTGGCGATGCTGAGCGTGAGCAATGCCAGCGACTGCCAGCGAAGGAACGATGACTTCTTCCAGAATCCGACAATGAGCAGAGCCGTTCCAAACAGCATGGCCCAGGCCGAGTAGGTGAACTGCTCATAAATCTGCCGATCCGCAAGGCTGCCGCTGGCCAAAGTCTGCGTTGCCCAATAGGAGTGAATCTCAAGACAGACCGCAACCATGGTCAGCACGGTGACTGCAATGCCCGAGCCGATGGCGACGGGACGCCAGGCGCTTGAAGCCTGCGCGGCTCTCCAGGTGGCAAAGACGAAAGTAGCGATGGCAACGAGATAGGTGGCGAAACGCTCGTTGAAGACCACCGGATGCCCGCTGCCCAGGTGGATTACGTTGACGGCCACGAACGCGAGGGCCAGCACGGCGACCGTCAGCAAGCGCAGCTCCTTTTGCTCGCCCTGACTGGCCAACCACAACAGGATCGCGCCCTCGAGCAGCCATCCGATGGCGATATAGGTGCCATGCAGTTCCAGAGGAATCGCCGCCGTAAAGAAGATGACGCTGATGGCCAGGTAAACAGCGGGCAATGCTACCGGGCCTCCGCTAAGCTGGCGCAAGCGAGAAATGCGCAGCATGAGTACGTAGAATCCGGCGAAGGGCAAAGCGATCCAGGGGCGGGCATAATGGCGGCCCGGCTCACTGAGCAGCGCATACAGTTCGAAGAAGCCAAGCGCGGCGTTCATCAGAGGCAAGGCCACCAGCACGACATTGTCCTGCACTGATAAATGCCCGACTTGCGTAGCCAGCCGAAGACTGCGCAGCAGCTGAGGAGCGATGGCGAAAAGCAGGAAGAATGCGATGACGAAGAAGGCCGCAAGCGCAAACTGCGCGTCGCTGTAAAAACTCCAATACCAGCCGATGGCGTAAAAGCTGGTGCCGACAAATGCAGCCAGCAGCAGACGCGCCCAGGGGCGCAGTGCAATCAGTGTGACCGCCGCAAGGTCGAGCAGCAGCAGGTAGCTGAACAACTCGAGCGCGTGGTTCTGTCCGTTTGCCAGCAGCAACGGCGTGATGAGCCCACCGATGGCTGCGTAAAAGGCAAGGACCTCGGAATTCTGCATCCAGCACAACAGCGCATTCGACGCTGTAACGAGGATCATCGCTACCAGCGCAACGCTGGCAGGCACAAGATGGAAAAGCGCATACGCAGCCCACAGCGACAGGTACAGGATGCCTGTGCCGAGGGCTTTCATGGAATAAGAAAATGCCCAGTAACCGCGGATGCGAAAGCGCTCCGACCAGACGATGACGCCGATGCCGGAAGCCAAACCGATCAGCACGCGGCTTAACGGCCCGATCCAGTGATTGTCGATGGCGAACTTCAAAAACCATGCCATGCCGATGAGGAGGGCGATAATGCCGATGCGATTGAAGAGCTGCGAACCGATGCGATTTTCGAGTGACCTGGGCTTGCGGTCTTCGACGACGACAGGCACATCTGGATGGGCGGGAGTCGCTGTTGTCGCGATGGGCAAAGGCCTTAGAGAATCAGTTGCTATTGGAGAAGCAGTTGCCTGCGAGGCAGGTCGTTCACCAAGCGCCTGCTCCAGACGCCAGACTCTTGCAGTGAGATCCGCGATCTGTTTCTGCAGGTCTTCGGTGTTGTCGCTCATCTTCGTTCAATGTACAGCGAGCGCAAAGAAAATGGGAGCCGACGTGCGGCTCCCATGGCAGTGATTTACGCCTGTTAGTAAGTCAGCTTGAGACCAAACTGAATGATGCGCGGCTGGAAGGTGCTGGTGACCTGGCCGTTGCTGCTGGGAGTGCCGCCCGTGATTGCGCCGACAGGAGTGTTGGCTCCCGGGGTAAGGGTCGCGTTCGTCGTGCCGAGCGTTCCACCCAGGCCGCCGCTTGGCAGGTAGTAGTTGGTGTGGTTGAAGAGGTTGTAAAACTCCGAACGGAATTCAAGCTTCATGCGCTCGACCGGCAGGTTGAATTTTTTGTTCAACGCAAGATCGGTCTCGTAGAAGGCTGGGGTCCGTCCGGGGTTACGGGACAGATTGCCGAAGGGGCTGAGCAGGTTTCCGGCCGCGTCTTTGGTAGGCGGCAGAACGAACGCAGCATAGTTGATGTACTGAATGTATCCGGTGCCGGGAAGCTGTGATTTTTTAATCAGCGGCTGGCCCGGTACACGGTCTGGACGGTAAAGGTTGGCGCCGCGATAGCTGGCCGTGATCTGCTGCGAGACCTGGTTGGACGCGCTGGGCGAATAGGTGATGTTGAAGGGAGTGCCCGCCTGCATGGTGTTGATCCCGCTCACCTGCCAGCCGCCGATAACCGCATCCATGAATCCGTTGGTGCTGGAAAGATACGAGCGGCCACGGCCGAAGGGCAGGTCATAGACGAGGCTGGTGACGTTCGCGATGGGCAGATTGTAGTCTGACTGAGAATAGTCGGCTGCGGGGTTGTTGCCATCCTGCGGCGAGGGCGTGTTGCCTTCGAGCGAGGCGCTGGCGTTGTCGAGCGAGTGCTGCCAGGTGAAGGAGTTCAGCAGCGTCAATCCACCGACGAAGCGCTGCTCATACCGGGCCTGCAACGAATCAAAGTGCGAATAGAATTCGTTCACGGCCGCGGTGATATCCGAAGGCCAGTTGGCATAGGGACGTGCAAAGCCGGCCTGCGGGTCCTTCTGGTTGCCGTTCAGGAAGCCCTGCAGCCTGACGCCGTGATTTCCCACGTAGGCAACGTCGAAGACGATGTTCTTCGCCAGCTGACGCTGCACGCTCAGGAAGTAGCTTTCGACGTAGCTGTCCTTGGTGTTCCTGGGAATCCAGGTGATATTGTCGGTCGCCTTGTTGAAGACAGTCAGCGAGGAGGGGAAACCGCGATCGATGGTGACAAAGCAGTTCGTAGCGGGCGCGCCTACGGGGCATTGGCTGGTAGGCGATGGCGCTACCGCCTGCGAGCCAACCGAAGCAAACTGCGCCTGCGGCGCGTTGATGCCAAGAATGTCGCCGGAGCCGGCGCGCGTGTAGTGGACGTAGCTAAGACCGAAGCCACCGTGGATGACCGTCTTATCATCCGGCGAATATGCGAAGCCGATACGTGGCCCGAAGTCGGTGAAGTCGGGATTGACCAGCGTGCTGCCGTAAACTCCGCCGGCCTTGACTGGCGTAATTCCGTTGCCTGCAACGGCGCCGGGAGTGATGGTGAGCACGGTCTGCGAGATGGGATCGAAGTTCGAGATGTTGTTGTGCTGCTCTGAATAGGGCGAGCCGTATTCCCAGCGCATGCCGTAGTTAAACGTGAATTTGGAAGTCACCTTCCAGTCATCCTGCGCATAGATGTTGTCCATCGACGAGCGAAGATGCGTGACGTAATAGTTGGCCAGAGCATAGGAGTTTGGCAGGCCGAAGAGGAAGTCTGCCCAGTAGTTGTCGGCCACGGGAGAGTTGCCGGTGTTTGTATAGTCTGAGCTGAAGCCGAACGAACCATAGAGTGGATTGTTGTCGTTGACGGCCATCCAGATGTGCTCGTACTCGTAGCCGAACTTCATCGAATGCTGGCCCTTCACCCAGGTGAAGTTGACTTTGGGATCGAGCAAGGCTGGGTCCTGCCACTGCGGGTTGGTGCTCTGGCGACCGAAGGCGCTGAAGTTGGTGATGCCGATGGAAGGCAGACCGCCGGCGACGATTGGATTGGAGGGCAGGCCGGGAATGGTGATGGAGTTGTTGCCGATGGAGAGCGTGAACTTGCCGGCCTTGGTGCGCGAGAGGCCGACGCGGGCGTCCAGAACTTTATTCGAGCCGAAGAGATGTGTGTTGCCCAGCGCTACCTGCTGGTCTAGAACCCGGATCGTGCCGTTCGTCTGGCCGTCGAGAGGCAGCGGGATTGCGGGATAGTTGACACCGGTCTCCTTGCGATCGCTGACGCGCAGGAACCAGGAGCTGGCGGCATTCTGCTGCCAGTCAAGGCGCAAGTCGCCCTTATCGGAATTGTCGGTGAACGGAACCAGCAGCGCGTAGTCGTTGGAGGCAAGTCCAGTCGTCGGCGATCCCGCAAGGGGAAGCGGGATTTGCCGGAAGAAGTTGACCACCTGTAGCGAGGTTGGATTGAAGGCTCCATCCGGAATCTGTTGGCCTGCTGCATAGGTCTGTCCGGTGATGGGGTTCTTGACAGGAACGACGAGCTTGCCGTTCAACTCGTTCTGCGTGGGCAGCGTAAAGACGCCCAAAGGCTTCAGCGTCTGGCGGAATCCTTCGTAATCGAGAAAGAAGAACAGCTTGTTCTTGAGGATTGGGCCACCGAAATTCATACCGAACTGGTTGCGGTTGAAGGTGGGCTTCTGAAATGGGACCGGGCCGAGCGTGCCGGTGAGCGTGGGCTTGAAGAAGCCGGCCGCATTCAGGTCCGTATTGCGAATGAACTCATACAACGCCGCATGATAGTCGTTTGTTCCGGCCTGCGAGGCCACGTTGATCGTTGCACCCGATGACCGTCCATATTCGGCGTTCTCGTTGTTGGTGACGATCTGCCACTGCGAGACGGAATCGGGCGGAATGGCGATGATCTGGTTGTCGAAGCCCTGGTTGCTCTCGCCGTAGGCGTTGTTGTCCATGCCGTCGAGGAGGAAATTATTGAACATGCTGCGCTGGCCGTTGATGTTGTAGGCGCCGGCGCGTACAAGGCTGTTGACGGAGCTGGTCGTAGCCGCAGTCGGCGCCTGACGCGATCCGGTGACCAGGGCCAGGAGATCAGAATAGTTGCGGCTTACCAGAGGCAGAGATGCGCTCTGATATTGCGTGATGATCTGGCCGCGCTGGCTCGACTCGGTCTCGAGCTGCAGCTGAACATTGTTCACTTCAACCGTCTCTTGCGCCTGACCGATTTGCAAAGTAAGGTCAATGCGCTGGCGACTGCCGACCGATAACGTGATATTGTCAGCTACTGCAGTGGTAAAGCCCGGCATGGACGCCGTTACGCGATAGACGCCGACACGCAGGGACGGGATCTCCCAGTTGCCATTGCCATCTGCGGTCACTTGATTTTCGATTCCTGTAGCGGTATTGGTTACGGTTACAGATGCCCCGGCGACGCTAGCGCCGCTTGCGTCGTGAATGGTTCCTACCACGCTCCCGTTTTCAAATTGGGCACTGGCGAAAGTAGAAAATAAACACAGACTGAGGCAAACGTAAAAAATACGCAGAACTGCTCTCTTATTTGGATGCATTACTAGAAGGTAACGACGGAACAAGAATAGTACTTGAAACTTTCATGAATGGGAGATGAAACTCATAGAGGCGGTTTGATTTGCTCCGACTGAATCCCGGATCCATCGGGAGGTATTCAGACGCTATTATTCGCTGTATAAATTTCGTGCGCTGTACATAACGTTAAGCTACGACAACTGCAGCTCCCCCGGTGCGCTACGGCAGGGATGACAATTTCATGAAACGTATTCCCAGGACGCCACACTAGCAGAAGAGAGCAACCCGATGAGAACAGCGAAACACGAGCACACGGCGACCCTTGGACGAGGCACCACGTTGCCGATCCGCATTCTGCTCGCGGACCAGCATCCCGTCATACGCATTGGTGTCGAAAACATGCTGCAAGACGCAGAGGGCATCGAAGTCGTCGGAGAGGCGGGAGACGGCGACGAAACCATTACGAAGACACACGCACTCCATCCGGATATTCTTTTGCTCGATCTAAACATCCCGAAGATGCCGGACGAGGAAGCGATGCGCGCGCTCGTGAGTCGTTCGCCTGAAACCAGGCTCATCCTGCTGACAAGTACTGCCTCCAATGAGGAGGCCCTTGCGGCCCTGCAACTCGAGGCGCGCGGAATCCTGGCGAAAGATGCCCTCACCGATCATCTGATTCCAGCCATTCGCGTGGTTTCCTCTGGCCACTACTGGATTTGGCACCGACGGGCCACCAGCCTTGTGGACACGCTCCGCACTCTGGCGCAGAGCATACCGGCGGCGCCACCCCAGAACAAATCCTATGGCCTGACGCCACGCGAACTGGAAGTTGTCGGTTGCATCGTTGCCGGTTGCAGCAATCGCGATATCGCACAGCAGTTTCAGCTGAGCGAAGAGACTGTGAAAAGACACCTCTCCAATATTTTCGAGAAAACCGGTGTCTCTACCCGGCTCGAACTTGCTTTATTTGCAATCGAACGCCAATTGGTTGCCCCGCGTTCGTAAGTTTTCCTTTTGATACAACTGACTTCGGATCGAGCACCAGACTACCTTTGTTTTTTCAGAGGCATCTACTCATATGCGGCAAACATGGGCGCGGCTTTTCCGCTCCAGTGTTTGCCTTTTTCGCTTCTTTGGCAGCAGAGGAGTCAATCGATATGAGACGAAATCAGTTACTTGTTGTATTGGTAAGTGCGATATGCAGCGTGGCAGCGGCACAGGAAATGAATCCTACGGCTACGGATAAGTGGCCGCAGAACCAACAGCAACAGCCGCAGCCGGAAATGCGCGATGGCGTGCCGGTGTACAAGATTCAGGTAGTGGGCCGGGACATTTCGGCGATCAACTATTTGCATCGTGGCGGTCCCACCAAGGTCGGGCTTCAAGGTACAAGCCTATTGCCGAACGCAAGCGGTTCGGCAACGGTTGAGAGCCGCCGGGGACGCATGGTCATCGATGCCAAGTTTAAAGGCCTGCCGCCCGCAAACAGCTTTGGCGTTGAGTACCTCACCTATGTTTTGTGGGCCATTACCCCGGAAGGCCGCCCAATCAATCTTGGAGAAATATTGCCCGACGGCACAAAGAGCGCTATCACTGTCACGGCCGACCTGCAGTCTTTCGGGCTCATTATGACAGCGGAGCCATATTATGCCGTTACCATGCCGAGCGATCTGGTAGTCCTGCAGAACTTTGTTTTGCAGGATAAGACGCAGGGTTCCATTGACCAGATCAACGCGCACTATTCGTTGCTGCCGCGAGGCGCGTATGGAACGACGTCAGGCGAGCACACAACACGCGAGGTCATTACGCGCAACGACGCATCACCGCTGGAGCTGTACGAAGCCATTAATGCAGTGCAGATTGCCGAAGCGGAAGGCGCAGGAAAATATGCCAATGACACCCTGGCAACTGCGAAACTGCAGCTGCACGATGCGCAGAATCTGGATAGCCATGAGAGCCAGCGTAAACAGGAGATCAGCAATGCACGCGCTGCCGTACAGACTGCCGAAGATGCGCGCCTCATGACCGTCCGCAAGAAAAAGATGCAGGATGTAGCCGCGCAGTCCAGCGCTATGACCAATCAGAATACCGTGCCCGCATCGGCGATTAGCCCTGCAAGCCCGAATCCGCCTCAACAATAACTGATTTCTCTGCATCGGGAGGCTGCTCGTGGATAAGAGCAGCCTCTTTTTCTTGCGCCAGGTTTACTCGAATTCACAGTCCCCTGCGTAGACTTGCGAATATTTTCGAGAAAACTAGTGCGTCTACGCGCCTCGAAGTTGCTTTATTTGCAACGAACGTCGATTGGTTGCCTCTCCTTCATAAATTCCGCTGACTATATTTTTCGCAGCGACCGCTCCACCGGGCTACCTGCGCTGTCACTACCGCATCCATTGCTGCAGTGGTGATAGCGCTCTGCGCGTCGCTGACCTTCCATTTGTCTTCTTTGAGTAGTGCCTTCAGCAAGGAGCTTGAAACCAATATGAACAATATGAAACAGAGTTTGTTACTTATTTTTTTTGCATCTGCATTGTGTGGCACAGCCTGTGCTCAGGAAATGAATCCTACGGCTACAAATAAATGGCCTCAGGATCAGCAACAACAACAGCAGCAAACACCTCAGGCAGAGATGCGGGATGGCGTTCCTGTCTATAAAGTGCAGGTGGTCGGACGCGACATTCCAGCGGTCAATTACTTCCATCGTAGTGGCAATACGAAGATTGGATTCGAGGGCACCAGCCTGCTGCCCGAAGCGAAGGGCTCAGCCACCGTAGAGAGCCGGCGCGGCCGGCTTGTGATTAATGCGAAATTTGAAGGCCTTCGCCCGGCAAATAGTTTTGGTGTAGAGTACCTGACCTACGTGCTGTGGGCGATTACGCCTGAGGGTCGCCCGAGCAACCTTGGCGAGATCCTGCCACAAGGATCCAAAAACGAAATTGAAGTGACGACGCCACTGCAGGCTTTCGGCCTGGTCGTGACGGCGGAGCCGTACTATGCAGTCACCATGCCAAGCGATATCGTCGTGATGCAGAATGTTGTTCTGAACGACAAAACGCAGGGCATCATCGAACAGGTAAACGCGCACTACTCCCTGTTACCGCGTGGTGCTTATACGCAGACTGCCGGACAGCATGCGGTGCTGCATCCCATCACGCGTAATGAAGCTTCGCCGCTCGAACTGTATCAGGCGATCAACGCCGTGCAAATTGCGGAAGCGGCCGGAGCTGCGCAGTACGCCCCCGATACTTTAGCGACCGCGAAGCAAAATCTGCAGAATGCACAGGACTTTGACGATCACAAGAGCAAGCGCAAGGAAGAAATTACTTATGCTCGCGCAGCTGTCCAGACAGCAGAAGATGCGCGCATCATGAGCATCCGCAAGAAGCGCGCCGAAGATGAAGCCAACACCAAGCAGCAGGCTCAGGACTCACAACTTGCAGCCGCGCAGTCGCAAGCCGCAGCCGAGCAGGAGGCAGCGGAACGTGCGCGAGCCGACGCCCGCGCGGCGGAAGCGGAAGCACAGGCTGCCCACGCTCATCAGCAGACGGTGCAAGCAAACGACCAGACGGAGCAGATGCGCGAGCGCCTGAAAGCCCAGCTGAACCAGGTTCTGGCCACGAAGGAAACGGCTCGCGGCTTGATCGTCAATATGTCCGACGTACTCTTCGACTTCAATAAATACACGTTGAAACCGGACGCGAGAGAGAAGCTGGCGAAAGTGTCCGGCATTCTGCTTGCCTACCCTGGCCTCACGATGCAGGTAGAAGGCTACACGGACAACATCGGTTCCGACGACTACAACCAGAAGCTTTCTGAGCAGCGCGCCGGTGCGGTCAGCGATTACCTGGTAACGCAAGGCGTCGCACAGCCGAATATCAGTGCAACCGGTTATGGGAAGAACGATCCGGTGGCCGATAACTCCACGAACGACGGCCGCGCGCAAAACCGCCGTGTGCAGCTCGTCGTCTCCGGCAACTCGATCGGCGTGCAGGAAAAAGCGCCTGGGGCTGGTGGCGAAGCTGCTGCGCCTATGCCAAACAATCCGTCTGCGCCGCAGAATAATAGCGGGGTCGCGAATCCACCGGAGCAGTAATACTTGATTTGTTCTCGATGTTTAAGGCTGCCCAAAAGGCAGCCTTAATTTTTGTCCCAGAAAAGCGCCACAATCGAATCCCTACCCTTCATCATCTAATAAACATATGAAGATCGCGTTTCTCGGCACAGGCCTGATGGGCTCAGCAATTGTCCCCTTACTGCTCAAGAGGGGGCACGAACTCACCGTCTGGAATCGGACCAAAGCCCGCGTTGCTCCACTGGTAAAACAAGGAGCAGTAGCCGCCGACAGCCCCGCAGAAGCCGTGAAACAGAGTGAAGTCGTCTTCAGCATGCTGATGGACGATCAGGGGATGGAAGAGTTGATCTTCGGCAGCTATGGCGTGATCGAAGCACTGCCGGAAGGCGCCATTCATGTCTCACTCAGTACCATCAGCGTAGAGCTTTCCCAACGACTGACGGTAGAGCACGCAACCCGCAAGCGGGGCTTCCTTGCCGCTCCTGTCTTTGGGCGGCCGAATATCGCAGCCGAGGGCAGGCTTTGGATCGTGACCGCGGGCAAACAGGATGCGCTCGAAAAAGTGCAGCCCCTGCTTGCAAGCTTCAGCCGGGGCATTACCGTCGTCGGTGACAAACCATACAAAGCGCATGCGCTGAAGATTGGCGGCAACTTCCTGATCACGGCCATGATCGCGTCCTTGAGCGAAGGCTTCGTCTATGCGGAGTCGCAGAGCATCGATCCGGTACTGTACATCGAGGCGGTGAACGCCGCTCTTTTCCAGTCGCCCTTTTATGCAGCGTATGGAAAGGTCATGCTCCATCCTCCGGAGACGCCGGGCGCTACGATCGCGCTCGGACAAAAAGATATGCGTCTCTTCCGCGAGGCTGCGGCTGCTACCAATACGCGAACGCCGCTTGCAGATCACTTCCAGGAGCAACTGAATCAAGCGAGCGACGCGGGATTGCGCGACCATGACTGGGCTGCCGGCTACTATCAATTCATCCGCAGTATTTCGCACAAGACAACATAAGTTACGATGTTTGCATGCAGAAATTGAACGGGAAGATTGTTTTCATTACAGGGGCGAGTTCGGGGATTGGTGAAGCCTCCGCCTTTGCTTTTGCCGCTGAGGGTGCGCGCCTGCTGCTGGCGGCGCGCCGTCTGGAACGCTTTCAGGAATTAACACCGAAGCTCAAAGATGCAGGAGCAGTGGACGTCCATACATTCTCACTCGATGTGCGCAATGCGGCCCAGGTTCAAAGCCAGCTGGACGCGCTGCCGGAAGAGTGGAAGGCCATCGATATTCTCGTAAACAATGCGGGCCTGAGCCGTGGCCTCGAGAAGCTCCACGAAGGCAAGCTGCAGGACTGGGACGAGATGATCGACACCAATGTAAAAGGCCTGCTCTATGTCACACGCGCCGTGGTTCCGGGCATGGTCGCGCGCGCGCGCGGACACGTGGTCAATCTGGGATCAACGGCAGGCGAGCTCACGTATCCCAACGGTGCGGTATATTGCGGCAGCAAGGCCGCTGAGCACGCGATCAATGACGGTCTGCGTCAGGATCTTTTAGGCACGCCGGTTCGCGTCACCAGCATCGATCCAGGCATGGTGGAAACAGAGTTCAGCCAAGTGCGTTTTCACGGCGACAAAGAACGCGCGGCAAAAGTGTATCAGGGGTTAACCCCACTCCAACCGTCGGATGTAGCCGACGCGATTGTGTGGGCTGCGACACGGCCAGCGCACGTCAATATTGCGCGCGTGCTGCTGACCAGCATCGATCAGGCGAATTCACTGCTCTTCAATCGAAAGCAATCGTGACGGTTACGATATCGAAGCAAGCCGCGCTTCGATATCTGCCAAAGCAGCTGCCAGAGCTGCCCGGCGGTGCGGACTGGACGTACGTTCGTCTAAAATCCGCTCACGCTGAAGTTCAAGTTCCTGGCGTTGACGCGTGCGCTGCGCTATTGCCGCAGTGTCTGGCTTGCCCTCTGTATGCTCAGGCTCTGCCTGCTTCTCTGCCACTTGCTCCTCCACCGATTTGCTCTCCCATCCTCTAGCCATACTTCTATGGTATCGCTATATACGCGCATCTGCGAACGATCCTGGCTCATCTAAGAGCTAAATCACGCTACGCGAGGCAAAAAAAGCCGATGAAACTCTGGCATATTCCAGCTTTTGGTATTGACAAACTTGAGCTTATCGAAGCGCCGAGGCCCAAGCCCGAAGCCGGCGAAGTGCTGGTGAAAATACACGCAGTTTCTCTGAATTATCGCGACCTGATGGTCACGCTCGGCCAGTACAACCCAAAGATGGCGCTTCCGCGCATCCCCGCCTCTGACGGCGCTGGAGAAGTGATTGAGATTGGCCCTGGCATAGGCCGCATCAAGCCGGGTCAGCGTGTGGCGGGCATCTTTATGCAGAAGTGGCTGGAAGGCCGGCCCAGCGCGCAAAAACAGCATGGTGCCCTGGGCGGCGATATCGACGGCATGCTCGCCGAATATGTCGTGCTCTCTGAAAGTGGCCTCGTGCCGGTTCCCGATCATCTGACGTGGGAAGAAGCGGCCACACTGCCATGCGCCGGAGTCACCGCGTGGAACGCCGTGGTGCACGCGGGCAAAATCAAGAGCGGCGACACGGTCGTGATTCAGGGCACAGGCGGCGTCTCCATCTTCGCGTTGCAATTCGCAAAAGCGCTGGGTGCGCGCGTATTGGGCACATCGAGCAGCAATGAAAAGCTTGACCGCGCACGCACGCTCGGGCTCGATGCCGGCGTCAATTACAAGCAGACTCAGGATTGGGCGAAATGGGTCATCGAACAAACCAACGGAGAAGGCGCTGACCTGGTTGTGGAAGTGGGCGGGGCGGGAACATTTATGCCATCGCTGAAGGCGGTGCGCGTCGGCGGCACGGTCGCACAGATCGGCGTGCTGAGCCAGACGAGTGAGCCGGTGAATGTCGTGCCCATCCTCCATAAACAGATTCATGTGCAGGGAATTTACGTTGGATCGCGCGCCGATTTCCTGGAAATGAACCGGGCCATCTCCCAAATCCAGCTCAAACCCGTTGTGGATGAGGTATTTACCTTCGATCGGGCCCCGCAGGCGCTCGAGCGCATGCAATCGGGAGCGCATTTTGGAAAGCTGGTGATTCGCGTAGCGTGATTACCCTTGCGGTTACCATTGAATACGGGCTTCTTCATGCTGCACAGGAGGAGAATGCATCTAACCGGTTGCACAACATCTGATGGTGAAACGGCTTTATACGCCTGCTCACTATGACGATGAAAAGAGGCCATCGATGAAAATTCTGCAAACCATTTTCAACTTTCTGTACGAAATTCTGCTTGGTTGCAGGCATGAGCGTTTGACACGTCCATTCACGCTCCAGCAACAAACCTACAAAGTATGCCTGGACTGCGGAAAGCATGTTTTCTATTCTGCAGACACCATGAAGCCCTTGAGCGGCCGTGAAGTTCGCCGCATTCACACAAGGCAGGCAAGTGAATTGAAAGTGGTAGCGGTCGCCACTCCTGTAAGCTCCCTCAACCGCGAAAATAATTCCAGGGCGATTGCATAACTTTCGTCTCGTTCTCTTTGCCGTCCTCGCAAAGCAATTTCGTGACAAAGAGGGGCGTCGGACTGTCTAATAGTTTTTGGTAACGCGTCTCTTCGCCAAATGTTTGCTTCCGTGAAAGCTCGTCCCATCGCGATGCTCGCGCCGCTCTTCCTGCTGGCAGCGGGATGCGGTAGTTTTCCGGCAAGCAATGGCGGGTTCGTTATCTCATCGTCAGCCACGACGGTTGCGACAACGGGACAGGCTCAGTTCAAAGCCACATTGCCGGATGGATCGGCCGCCGCTGCAAACTGGTCTGTAAGCTCGACGCAGAATGGCTCATCGCTGAGTGCCGGTTCGATCGACGCAACCGGCCTTTACACACCGCCGAATGCGCTCTCGAGCGACAGCATCGCTGTTGAAGTGACGGCGCACCTGCAGAGCGACACCTCCCGCACCGCAAGCGAAACCATCACAGTCACTCCGGGATTTCTGCAGCCGCTACTGCCTGAGAATGCCGCCGTTGCGCCGGGCACGACGCTCGAAATTTCAGCGCAGATCGCCGAGGTCAATGATGGCTCCGTACATTGGAGTCTGAGCGACGGCACGATGGGATCGATTGGACAGACGAGTTGCCAGCGAGGAAGGCAGCAGTACACCCTCTGCAAGGCAAGCTATACGGCGCCCAGCACATTTTCCGGAACACAGTCCATCCGCGTAATTGCAACTGTAAACGATACAAATACGCAGGCGCAGCTGCATCTGCTGCTTAACACCGATGGCATAAATTCCAGTGCGGCGGCCAATCAATCCATGCAAACAGGGTTGATCGCGCTCGGAACCTCCGGCAGCAACGACTCTGACTACGACGTATACCGAGATGCCTCCGGCAACAACTATATTGCTGACTGCTGCGGCGGTACGCTCGGCGCGCTGGTCGAAGATACCGAGCACGATCAATACATTTTGAGCAACAATCACGTGCTGGCCGAATCGGACCAAGGCAAGATTGGCGACACCATCGATCAGCCCGGCCTGATTGACGATGCCTGCCGCCCTCTCAGCCAGCAAGGCTCTACCCTCCGCTCGGTTGGCACATTGCGCTACTATGTGCCGCTCGCCAGCAATCAATCGAATGTGGACGCAGCCCTGGCGACTGTGACTCCGGGCGCATTCGACTCCTCTGGCAGCATCCTGCAGCTGGGAACAACGAGCGGCGGCAGCAACGCGCCACTTGGCGCAGCGCCTCCGGTTGCGGGTACCGGAGAAATTTTGAATGAGGCAAATCTGAGTGGACTGCGCGTCGTGAAGAGCGGACGCACCACGGGACTGACCTGCTCCACCGTCGACAGCGTCGACCTGGCGGTAAAGGTCGACTACTACAAGGATTGCGCGGAAACGCAGCCTTATTACACCAAGACCTTTACCGGCCAGATTGGAATCAGCGGCAACAGCTTCTCCGATAGCGGTGATTCCGGATCGCTCGTCGTCGACGCGAGCAATGCGCAGCCGCTCGGGCTCTTCTACGCCGGGGGAACCGACGGCAGCGGCAACGGCCTAAGCGTGGCCAATCCCATTGCCGACGTTTTGAATGAGCTGGGAACGCAGACCGGCTCAAAGCTAAGTGTCGTCGGCACCAAAACTCCGCACGCCGTCACCTGCCTTAACTACGACGGCAACACTGAAACGGCGGCTTCTCTTCCCGATCTTTCGCATACGGTGGAGATGCAGGGCAAGAGTGCGGCGCAAGCAGCCGCAACCGAGTTGGTGAATCACGAGACAGGCATTCTGAGTGTTGCCTCAGGAAAGAGCGCCGACAGCCCAGGCGCAGCGGCTGTGATTGTCTACGTGGACCGGGCCAAGGCAAATACGGCTGTGCCGCAAACGATCGATGGCGTGCGTACCGCTGTCGTTCTCACAGACGCGGCCAGCATTGCCGCCGGCACAGCACCAAAAGCCCCTTTAAACACGGCTGGAATGCAGCTGTCAGCCAATGCTCTCAGTGCGGCGGCGGCGGTGCAGCGTCAATACGCGACGCAGCTTTTCTCCGATCCCGCGATTTTTGGAGTTGGCGTTACGCAGAGCCGCGATAATCCCCAGGAAGCAGCTTTGCTGGTGCTCGTTGATCTGAACAAAGTGCCCAAAACGATGCCCACCACTCTTGGCGGTCTGCGCGTGCAGTATATGCAGCTGCATCGTTTTCATGTAACGAAATCGAAGTATGCCGGAGCGCGACCCGTGTCGAGCTGCTCGCTCGAATCGATGAGGCCGGCAGCTGAGCGCTAAACCACCTGAGAGCTTGCCGGCAGACTTTCCGCCACGGCTTCTTCACTGCGTACCAGCGGGAAGAAGATCATAAAGCCCGTTCCATGGCTGGATGTGCCGGTGTCGGCATACGCGCGGCTGCGAATGCGAATGGCCCCGTGGTGCTTGCGAATAATCTCGGCACTCACCCACAGGCCGAGTCCGGTGCCGGTCGCTTCTTTCGTGGTAAAAAATGGTTCAAAGATGCGGCTCAGCACTTCATCAGACATGCCGCACCCGGTGTCAAAGACAGAAAAACGCACACCCTCCACGGAAGGGTCGCGCCACGAACGCGAGCGCCGGACGCTGAGGACGAGCCGGCCCGGGCCAGGCGTCATTGCATCCAGCGCATTGCCGATCAGGTTGGCAAAAAGCTGCCGCATCTCACCTACAAAGCAGAAGAGCTCGACGTCTGGTTGATAGATCCGTTGCACTTCCACCTGCAATGTGGTCACGCGGCCCTGGTGCAAGGTAAGGACGGAGTCGAGCAATTCGCTCACATTCGCGGTAATCGGCAGTGTGGACTGCCGGTAGAAGCGCAAGGTCTGCTGCGTAATTTCTGAAACGCGAGCCACTTCATGCTGCGCCAGTTCGACATACTGCCGCGTTTCCGCCCCAAGCGAATCCTGCAGGCGGATGAGATAAAGCAGATTCGTCACGGCCTCAAGCGGATTGTTGATCTCATGCGCGATTGAGGCAGCCAGACGTCCGGCGGCAGCCAGCTTCTCCGTCTTGCGCAGAGCATCTTCAGAATTGCGGCGCTGTGTCGTATCGACGATGACGGCGCCTACCCAGCGAACGGCATTCGTGCTGGTATGCACAGGATAAATATTCACCAGCCAGCTGCGCACGCGGACGGGATGCATATCGAGCTCGCCGGTAAGCTCCAGATCCTGTACGGCCGAGCCGCTTTCAAATACAGAATCGATGCCGCGTTGCATGGGGATGGCAGCCGATTCAGGAAACACCTCAAACACCGTCCGTCCAAGATGCCGGCTGATTGAAGTGTGGTTCATATCCGCGAGAAACTGGTTGACGCGGACGAAACGAAACTTGCGATCGAAGAATGCGAATCCAATGGGCGCGTTCGCCAGCATGGAGTCAAGCAGAGCCAGCGTGTCGTTCAATCCTGAACGCTGCTCCTCAATCGAGGAGACCATCATGTTGAACGCCATGGTTAAATCTGCGGCTTCATTCGCGGAAGAGACATGCAGCGGAAAAGAAGATGTATCTTCCGGGTCGCGTACGATCTGCCGCGTAGCCTGCATCAACACGTTGAGAGGCTTCGTGATCGTGCGCGCCATGAATGTAGCCAGCAGAGTGCAGCCAAGAATGGCAATGACGGCTGAAATGAGAGTGATGCGCAAGAGGGAGTGCAACTGCAGACGGTCCGCGTCTTCATTGGGATAAATCCAGACGAGGGCTCGTAGTTCGCCATTGATGTGCACAGGCGCAACAATTTCGCGCACATTGTCTTTTAAGGTGAACAGAGTCGGCTTCTGCAGGCTGCGCAGATAGTTGCGCTCGACCGGAGTGAGATTCAGCTTCCCATTCATGGCGGCATCGCTGCCGACCATGGTCATGCCCTGGAGATCGGTGATCTGGACACTGCCAACGCTGGGATATTGCAGCATAGAGCTGACCAGAGCCTGTAGGACGCTGGTATCTCCTCTTTTGAGGACAGCGCTGGCCTGCAAGGCGAGCTGCGATCCCTGGTACTCCAGCCGCCGGTCGACGCGCTGCTGCAACTCTTTCTGTTGCTCACGAATGAGGAACACTGCGAAGAGGGCCAGCACCAGCAACTCAAAGAGCACCAGGCTCGCAATCAACTGACCGCGTATTGTTCGAGGCCGAAGTAAAGCCATTGTCCTCAGAAAAAACCGTCTTCCGCTTCATTGATTCGATTCGCGGAACAGACGAAGAGTTTACGTACAGGTTACGCTCTGATAGCGGTCGAAATCTTCTCTTTCAAATCCGATGCGATTTGACGGCCATGAAAGCGCCCGTTCTCGATAAAGATTTCATTGGTTCTTTCGCCGGCAATAATGACGCCCGCTAAATAGATACCCGCTACGTTGCTTTCCAGGCTCTGTGGATCGCATGCCGGACAACGGTCTTCGCCTTCAACGCTCACGCCGAGCGCAGTCAGGAAATCGAAATCGGGGTGATAACCCGTCATGGCAAATACATAGTCGTTCTTGAGTGTCAGACGGCCCTCTGGCGTCTGCAGGGTCACCGTATCTTCGTGGATGCTCTCAACATCGGTCTGAAAATACGCGGTAATTTCGCCATTCTTGATACGGTTTTCGATGTCCGGCAGAATCCAGTACTTCACATGCCTGTGCATGGCCGGTCCACGGTGCACCAGCGTCACACGCGCACCATGGCGCCAGAGATCGAGCGCGGCAATCGCCGCCGAATTCTTGCCGCCGATCACCAGGACATCGAGATCGTAATACGGATGCGGATCGTTGTAGTAGTGGTGGACTTTCGGCAACTCTTCGCCCGGTATGCCGAGGTAGTTCGGCAGATCGTAGTACCCGGTCGCCACGACGAGCTTGCGCGCATGGTGCACCAGCTTGCGTCCGAAACGATCGGTGACATGCACATGGAAATCACCATCGGAACCGGTAATCGAATCGACGTTCTGGTACTGGCGAATATCGAGCCGATAATGCTCCGCGACCTTGCGGTAATACTCCAGTGCTTCGTTGCGCGTCGGCTTCTGGTTCACGCTGGGAAATGGAATATCGCCGATTTCGAGCAATTCCGGCGTGGTGAAGAAGGTCATGTGCGACGGGTAGTGAAAGAGCGAATTGCACAGGCAGCCCTTGTCCACCAGAACGCTGCGCAGCCCGGCGCGCTGCGCTTCAATGGCGCAGGCCATACCTGTTGGGCCAGCGCCGATCACAAGGACATCAAATGTCGCGTCCACAAACTCGTTCGCGTCCATACTTCTAGCTTAAACGATGTGTGGGCAAGAAGAATTCAAGTTCGCCTTCGGGCACGCAAGGCTGGCCTGAATTCATTTACCCTATAGCAGCAAAGGATTTTCAATTTCCATGGCGACGATCAAGCAGGAAGATCTGATTCAGAGCGTGGCGGACGCGCTGCAGTACATCAGCTATTACCATCCGGTGGATTACATCACCAACCTGGCCAAGGCCTACGAGCGTGAAGCATCGCCTGCGGCCAAAGATGCGATAGCGCAGATTCTCATCAACTCGCGCATGTGCGCCGAGGGCCATCGCCCCATCTGCCAGGACACGGGCATCGTCACTGTCTTCCTGAAAATTGGCATGGACGTTCGCTGGGATGCCGAGCTGACCGTCGAAGAAATGGTGAATGAAGGCGTGCGCCGCGCCTATCTCCATCCTGACAATGTGTTGCGTGCCTCCATTCTGGCCGATCCAGCAGGAGCAAGAAAGAACACGCGCGACAATACGCCCGCCGTCGTCAACGTGCAGCTGGTCAAGGGCGGCGAAGTTGAGATCATCGTTGCGGCCAAGGGCGGCGGCTCTGAAGCAAAGTCGAAGTTCGCCATGCTGAATCCGTCCGATTCGATTATTGACTGGGTGCTGAAAACGGTGCCCACCATGGGCGCCGGATGGTGCCCGCCCGGCATGCTGGGCATCGGTATTGGCGGCACGGCAGAGAAGGCGATGCTGATGGCCAAGGAAGCGCTGATGGAGCCGATCGACATTCAGGATGTCATCGAGCGCGGACCGCAAAACAAACTCGAAGAGATGCGTATCGAGCTGTACAAAAAAGTGAACGATCTCGGCATTGGCGCTCAGGGACTGGGCGGATTGACGACCGTGCTCGATATAAAAATCCTCGACTACCCGACACACGCGGCCAACCTGCCCATCGCCATGATTCCCAATTGCGCGGCAACGCGTCATGCCCACTTCGTGCTCGATGGCTCCGGGCCGGTCGCGCTCGATCCACCATCGCTCAAAGACTGGCCCGAGCTGACCTACGACACATCTTCGGCTCGCCGCGTAGATCTCGACACAGTGACGCGCGAAGAAGTCGCCACATGGAAGCCGGGCGAAGTCCTGCTGCTCAACGGCAAGCTGCTTACCGGACGCGACGCAGCGCACAAGCGCATGACGGACATGCTGAATCGCGGCGAAAAGCTGCCTGTCGATTTCACGAATCGCTTTATCTACTACGTCGGCCCGGTCGATCCGGTACGCGAAGAGGTTGTCGGCCCTGCCGGGCCCACAACGGCAACGCGCATGGATCAGTTCACGCGCCAGATGCTCGAACAGACTGGCCTTCTGGGCATGGTCGGTAAGGCCGAGCGCGGACCTGCGGCCATTGAAGCCATCCGCGACAACCGCGCCGTGTATCTCATGGCCGTCGGTGGCGCTGCCTATCTCGTCTCAAAGGCCATCAAGGCATCGCGCGTGCTGGCGTTTGAAGACCTCGGCATGGAAGCCATCTACGAGTTCGAAGTGGCGGACATGCCGGTGACGGTCGCCGTCGACGCGAAAGGGACATCAGTGCATCAGACCGGACCGAAGGAATGGCAGGCGCGTATCCAGGCGGCCAGCCTGGGCGGCGTTCCGATTCTTGCCTAGCGGGCTTCGGTCAGGAAACCTGCTCCAAAAACAAAAGCCGTGCCAAGAGCACGGCTTTGTTGCAGGGATAAACCTGTTTCGTCTTACTGCCTGCCGAAGCGGTAGACGACGCCAACGGTGAAACCCTTGTTATTCTGCGTCTCGCTGCCGTAGCGGGTCATCAGGTAGCTGGGTGTCAGGCGAATCGCCAGCCCCGGGCTCAGGTTGTAGTCGACGGATGCGGCAGCTTCCAGATTGAACGCATTGCCATCGCTATAAAGGCCGATCAGCTCCGGCGGCAGGCCGCCTGTACCGGTGCCGAAGTTTCCATGTCCCACACCGGCGAGCACACGCCCTGTCCAGCCCCAGTGCAGCCCTTCGAAGAAGCGCACCGTCGGCCCAGCCATAAAGGTGTACTGGCTGATGCTCGGCTGGTAGACACCGTAGGGATTCCGGCCCGTATAGGTTACGCCGTAGTAGCCGCGCACGTCGGCCGTAAGGCCGATTTTGCCGAAGGCGTAATCCGTAATGCCCCCGTGCCAGCCCGACTCATTGATGTGCTGCAGCGAGGGTCCCGGGGTAAAGCGCAGATAGTTGCCTCCGAAATAGGCCTCATATTTGTGCGTGTATGTATCCTCGATCACCTGGTGCTCACGCAGCTTGCGGCGAGCCTTGACGCGCTCCTGCGCCTGGCGCAGCACCTGGGCGCGGTCCTGCGGCGTGGACTGCGCAGTTGTTTGCGCGGCCTGGGCTCCTTCCGATTGCTGAGCTTGATCGATGGCGTGCTGCGCCTGAACCTGAAGCGCTGCGAAAGAAAAAAGAGTAATTGCCAGAACCGGGTAAAAACGGTTGGAACGAAACATGAACCTGAGTGCCTCCACTGCCGGCGAAAACAAAAATTGAGACGATCGGACTTCCGGCAAAAGACGGAAACGATTCTCTAAGGCCAAAGCTCCTTTTATTTTAGAGCCTTCATGCCATTTTCATAGAATCGTCCCCTGAACAAATTCGGAATTCGCTCCGATTGCACGAAAGCACTTGCGCTTCTCCAGTAGGCCTGCTTTCCTTAGTAGACTGGCCGCGCACGGTTTTGTCGCCATTCGCAGCTCAATTACTGAGGAACCTGACACGCATGAAGGGATTTTTAGTCGGTCTGATTTTGGGATTACTGGCGCTACCAGTCATTGGCCTCCTGTATTTACGTCTCGGGCATCCCCCGGTTGCAGTGGTCGATTCGGCATTGCCCATGGAGCAGCAGATCGTGCACGAGCCGCTCCACGCGCGCATTGACCGCGAAATGCTGAAAAACGCGCCCATATCCGCCAGCGAAACCAATTTATTGGGCGGAGCGCACGTTTATCGCGTGCAATGCGCAGCCTGTCACGGGCTTTACGGACGCCCTTCGAGCTTTGCCGAGTACATGTATCCGGACGCGCCGCAGCTCTGGCAGCCTCATGGAAGCGGCGTGGTCGGCGTAAGCGACGACCCGCCGGGCGAGACCTACTGGAAGGTCAAGAACGGTATCCGCTTGACCGGCATGCCGTCCTTTGAACACGTCCTCAGTGAGACGCAGATGTGGCAGGTCACGCTTTTGCTGGCCAATGCCGACAAAACGCTCCCATCCGACGTGCTCGATCTGATGAAGCAGCCGCTGAATTTCGATCCGGCTCCCTCAGAAGAGAACCAACTCCCTGCAATGAAGTGAAATCGTCCCTGCGGATGCGCGCGCCATCCGCAGGGATCAGTATTTCGACTTGATCGCGTAGGTCACACCGGTCGTGAACTGGAAAGAATTCCGTCTCGTCGGCGGCTCGGACGGCGGCGGATCGTTCAGATAGCTGTCGTTCGTGCCAATCGAAAAACTCAGGCTCTTATAAAACGGAAAGAGCAGCGTATTTGCCTCGCTCGCCGAATAGGCGCGCGCGTAGTTGTACGCGGGAATGTAGGAGATCTGCTGGTTGAAGACAATGCTGCGCGGCAGCTTCAGCGCGTAGGTTGCCGCAAAGGTAGAACCGATGAGATTCTCGTTCGTCCCATCGCTCGACGCGTCGAACTCCTGCTTTTCATACTGCAGCGTCGCTTTAAAATCCAGCGATTGATTCGGCTTCTTGATCGCGGTTAAACCGATGCCGCCGCCATAAATCTGCTGCAGCGAAAGCCCCTGGCTGTAGTTGTGATCGAATGCCGTCTGCGCCAGCGCGTAGAAGCGCGTCGAGAAATATTCGTCCCGCTCCGCGTCGGCGTGGTAGATCGAGCTCTTCGTGTAGCTCGAAGGAAAGTATGTTCCGGCTGAGAAGTATGCAGGGTCCGTAATCTTGCCATAGGACTGCGAATAATTCAGCGTCGTGCGGTTCCGCGTATTGAGCCAGAGCACCGTTGGCACCACACGCGCCAGGCCGACGGCGCCCGTAAAGGTGTACTGGTTCTGCGTCGCCTGCACAATCGTCGCGCCCGCGGTCACCGATCCGTTCCAGCCGGCGAAAAACCCCGGCGTTCCCCGCAATTGCTTGTCGAACGTGGACTGGTCGACGATATATTGAGCATTCTTTACCGGGATCGGCTCGATCATCGCGGTCGCGTTTTCGGGATGTACCTCGATCTTTGCGTCAGCGACAGTAATTGTGCCCATGGCAATATCGGAGGGCCGATCGATGGTACGGACTCCGACATCGTGTTCAAGGACAACGACCTTCGTGGCAGAGCGCAATTCCTTGACCTTGTCCCATTTCACGTTCACATCGCCGACAATGTCGCTGTGAAAGACAACCGTTCCGCCCACTTCGCGCAGAAATTTTCCTGACAGTTGATCGCCGTTCGTAAAAACAATCAAGTCCGTCGGCGTATTGTCTTTCTTTTTACCCGCCGCAGCCGGGTCCAACTCGGCGGCATACACCATCTGTGAAGAAACCAGCAAAACGGCAAGCAACAACCAGGCAGACTGCGAGCAAAACAGCTTCCGTACCAAAGCCATCGGGGAAACTTCGACTCCTATTCAAAATGCTTTTAAGGGTATGACCCGAAACTCCCACCGAGGTTTCGCTTACGATGGCTGGAAGCGTTATTTCTATGGTAGCGCGGACGGATGGGATTTGGTGGAATCGTTACCAGATGCGTGAACACCGGGCATGCATGAGAACATGCCCGGTGTAACCAATTAAGGTGTGACGCATTAATACGACGACTTGATGTTGTAAGTGACGCCCGCCGTGAACTGGAACGAGTTCGCCTTTGTCTTGGGGAAGGTCAGCGGCACGTTGTTCAGGTAGGTATCGATGGTACCGACGGTAAAGCTGAAGTTCTTATACGCCGGGAAGCTCAGAGCATCCGTCTCCGCTACCGAATAGGCGTGCAGGTTGTTCCATGCGGGGATGTAGAGCACCTGCTGCGTGAACATCATGCTCCGGGGCAGGTGAAGCGTGTAATAGGCGCCGAAGGTCGAGCCGATCAAGTCCTGGTTTTCGTTGGTGACCGTGTTGAAGAAGGCCTGGCGCTCATACTGCACCGTGGCTTTCACATCCAGCTCATGCTTCGGTGTTTTGAGGACGGTGTAGCCGATGCCGCCGCCATAAATCTGCTGCAGATCGAGGCTCTGGCTGTAGTTGTGATCGAAGGAGACTTCACCCAGAAAATAAAAGCGCGGTGAGACATACTCGTCGCGCTCGGCGTCGGCATGGAAGATCGAGCTCTTGGAGAAACTCTCCGGCACCAGGTTGCCGTTCGCGTCGATGTAGGCGGGCTGGGTGATCTTGCCATACGACTGCGCGTAGTCGAGCGTCGTGCGGTTGCGCGGATCTAGCCAGCTTACCGTGGGAACGACGCGCGCCAGCGCCACCGCTCCATTGAATGTGTACTGGTTCTGCGTGGCCTGCACAATCGTCAATCCAGCGGTCGCCGTGCCGTTCCACGCCTGGAAAAAGCCCGGATGGCCGCGAACCTCCTTGTTCAGCGTCGTCTCGTCGATCACGAATTGCGCGTTCTTAACCGGGATTGGCGCAATCGTGGCGTTGGTTGTGGATTGAACCGTGATCTGATTGTCCGCCACCGAAACCGTGCCAATCGGCAGATTGGCTGGGATCTGATGACGCCTGATCTGCACGTTCTTGTCGAGCACGGCCAGCTTCTGGGCCGTATGCAGCTCCTTGATCTTGCTCCAGTCGATATTGATGTCGCCGACGATATCACTGTGGAAGGTCACGGTATTGCCGATAGCCTGAACAAATTTTCCTGATAGCTGATCGCCATTCGTAAATACGACTACGTCGGGTTGCGGCTTATCGTCGGCGGCAAACAGATTGCCTGCGGCCATGAGAAAAGCGAAGATCGCGACGAGAGGAACGGCTGCCAGCCGCGCGGCGCGGCATGTGAGTGTCAGCATACAGGACCTTTACTCCTGGAAAGATTTCACACCGATGAAACGTAAATCTGGTTATTGGCCTAACTTACAATCTCTGATGCAAACAACAGGGCAAGGCAGTATGTACCTCAAAATCAATATTCACTTGCATCATACCCCCTTACCCGGTCTAAGTCTTCAAGGTGCGGGAAAAGTCACTGCCGCGTCGACTTGGAATGGAAGGTTAGGCAAAGACCTTCTAGAATAGATCTATGTCGATCACACGCCAGCAAGCCCTCGATTATTTCCACTCCGACGACCTGATCGGTCTCGGCATGGACGCAGACGCAATGCGCAGGAAGCTGCACCCTGAAGGCGTGGTGACCTATATCATCGACCGCAATATCAACTACACCAACTTCTGCACCGAATATTGCACCTTCTGCGCCTTCTATCGTCCGCTCAAGGGCAAGATGGCCTCCGAGGGCTACATCCTCGATTTCGAGACGATTTACCAGAAAGTCGCCGAAACCGTGGAGATGGGCGGCACCGGCGTATTGATGCAGGGCGGTCTGCACCCCGATCTCAAGATCGAATGGTTTGAGCGGCTGCTCACAGGCATCAAGCAGCGCTTCCCGCAGGTATGGATGCACTGCTTCTCGGCTTCCGAGATTCTGGCGATTGCCGAATACAGCAATCTGAGCGTGCGCGACACGATCATGCGCCTGCGCGACGCCGGACTCGACTCCATCCCCGGCGGAGGAGCGGAAATTCTGGATGACGAGGTGCGGCATCGCATTGCGCGCCTCAAATGTGGAACGGAAGATTGGCTTCTGGTCCATCGCACCGCTCACCAGCTTGGCATGCGCACCACCGCGACCATGATGTTTGGCGTCGGTGAGACCTTCGAGCAACGCGTCAATCACTTCGAGCAGGTACGCCGTTTGCAGGAAGAGACCGGCGGCTTCACGGCGTTTATCCCATGGAGCTTCCAGCCGCACAATACCGCGCTCGGCGGCCGCGGCTGGGATGAGGCTACAGCGGTTGAATACCTCAAAGTTCTGGCCATCTCACGCCTCTATCTCTCCAATATCGAGAACGTGCAGTCGAGCTGGGTTACGCAGGGATTAAAGGTTCTGCAACTGGGCCTGCGTTTCGGGGGCAACGATGTCGGCTCCGTTATGCTCGAAGAAAATGTTGTAAAAGCAGCGGGGACCTCGAATTGCACCACGGAAGAAGAGTTGCGCCGCATCATTCGCGATGCGGGATTCAAGCCCGTGCAGCGTGACACGCTCTATCGAACGATGTTCCTGAACTAAAAATTTTCTTGGGCGAATTTTCTTGTACTTCGACATGCCGGTAGATTTCCGGCATGTCAGTCCGAGATTCAATGTTATGCTCTGATTGTCTAGCCGTTTGTTTTCTCCCCTCGCAAAATCCAGATGAATCGATGAGGCGCACGATGCGTCGATCTCTACGAACGGTAGTCTGTCTCGCATCCCTTTCGCTCGCGTTGGGAATCACCGCCTGCAGCCGGGTGAAGGCCAGCTCTCACGTGGCATTTATGGGTGACTCGCTTACCGAAATGTGGACGCTGCCGCGCGTCAACCTGGGGAAGTATGGCCAGACCACCACGCAGATGCTGAAGCGCTTCCCTACCGACATTGCCAACAAGAATCTCCGCTCCGTCATCATTCTCGGCGGCACAAATGACGTCCTGCTCGGCATCGATCCAGAGACCATCATCTCCAACCTGAGCAGCATGGCGGCTATCGCCAGATCCCGTGGGATCGAACCCGTCCTGTGCGAGATTCCTCCCATCTATGCGCGACAGGGTACGCTCGCCCCTCAGGTAGCGGAGTTGAACCGGAGAATCGCAACCCTGGCCGCCAGTGAGAATTTACGGCTGGTGGATTTCTATGATCCGTTGCATGGCCACCCCGCCTATTTCAGTGACGGGATTCACCTGCGCAGTCGCGGATATCTTGTCATGGATTGGACTCTGGAACATAAGGTGTCGCTCTTTGAGAGATGACGCCATCGATATCGCAGGCGAATCGCATACAATTAACGTTTTACCGTCAATGTTTCAGCCCGGCGCTTGGAGGCGAGGTTTCTGCTGGCGATATTGTTAGTTCAATCCATGTTCGTCAACGGGACAGCGCTGCTGGCACAGGCGAACCAGCACAGCCTTTCGCATTACCTTCGCTCCCATTACGGTGACCGCACGTTCGAGGGGCTCTACCGGCTCAATTGGTTTGATCTCACCTTGCTGGTGCCGTATTTCCTGGTCATGGTGATTCTTGCTTTCTATGGAATGCACCGTTATCAACTCGTCTATCTCTACTACAAGCACCGCAAGAACGCCGCCAAAGAGCCGCCTGTGCTTTTCGAACAGCTCCCACGCGTGACGGTTCAACTGCCCATCTTCAATGAACAATTCGTCATCGATCGCCTCATCGAAGCCTGCTGCAATCTCGATTATCCGCGCGAGCTGTTGCAGATCCAGGTGCTGGATGATTCAACCGATGAAACGAAAGAGGTGGCGCGCAGCATCGTCGATCAGTATCACACCGCGGGCCATCCCATCGTCTACATCCACCGGACGGACCGCTCCGGCTACAAAGCAGGCGCGCTCGATTATGGACTGAACACTGCAACCGGCGAATTCGTCGCCATCTTCGATGCGGACTTTGTCCCGCCGCGCGAATGGCTGATGAAAGTCATCCATCACTTCGCCGAGCCGCAGGTCGGCATGGTGCAGACGCGCTGGACGCACCTGAACCGCGACTACAGCTTCCTCACCCAGGTTGAGGCCATCCTGCTCGATGGTCACTTTGTGCTCGAACACGGCGGACGCTCACGCGCCGGCGTCTTCTTCAACTTCAACGGCACTGCCGGCATGTGGCGCAAATGCGCTATTGGCGAAGCCGGCGGCTGGCAGCATGACACGCTGACCGAAGACACCGATCTGAGCTACCGCGCGCAGCTCAAGGGCTGGCACTTCAAATATCTCCAGGATGTCGAATGCCCCGCTGAAGTGCCGATCGAAATGACGGCCTTCAAAACGCAGCAGGCCCGGTGGGCCAAGGGGCTGATTCAAACATCGAAAAAAATTCTGCCGAAGGTCTTCGAGAGCGATGCGCCGTTCCACACCAAGCTCGAAGCCTGGTATCACCTGACGGCGAATATCAGCTATCCGCTCATGGTCATACTTTCGACGCTGCTGATGCCGGCCATGGTCATCCGCTTCTATCAGGGATGGTTCCAGATGCTGCTGATCGACCTTCCGCTCTTCATGGCGTCGACGTTTTCGATCTCGTCGTTCTACCTGGTCTCGCAAAAAGAGCTCTATCCCAAAAAGTGGTACAAGACATTTCTCTATCTGCCGTTTCTCATGTCGCTCGGCATCGGCCTTACCGTTACAAATACCAAGGCTGTGCTCGAAGCTCTGCTTGGCATCCAAAGCTCATTCAAGCGGACGCCAAAATACCGGGTAGAGAAGCGCGGTGAAAAATCGAAGGCTGCCAAATACCGCAAGCGCCTCGGCATCGTTCCATGGATTGAGCTGCTCATCGGCTGCTACTTCGTGCTGACGATCTGGTACGCCATCAGCAACGAAAACTACTTCACCGTGCCGTTTCTGCTGCTTTTTGTTGTCGGCTACTGGTATACGGGATTGCTGTCACTCCTGCAGGGACGCTTCGAGCGCTGGCGCACCGGAGCGAATCTTGAGGAATCGTCACCAAAGCCGTTCCCTGTTGGCGTGTAACCTCTGGCCTGATCCGGTCAGCGATCTATTGCACCAGAGCTTTTGAGATCGGAAGGAATAGTACACTCGTTGCTATGAAATCCTACTGTCGCGCACTGTCTGCTGTTGCGCTTTTGTTCGTCTGTGCCTCTCTGCATGCCCTCGACCGCCAGCCAACCGCCGATTACCACGCGCGCCGCGTAGCCCTCGCCAACAAGCTGAATGGCGGCGTAGCCGTCCTCTTCGCGGCCGAAGAGCCGCTGCTCGACTTCATGCCCTATCGGCAGGACGAGGATTTCTACTACCTCACCGGATGGAACGAGCCAGGCGCGGCCTTGCTCATCGAAGCTCCAGCATCGGCTGAGGGAAATCATTCTGCCCACGCTTATCGCGAAATCATGTTCCTGCCCACGCGCAACCTGCGCATGGAACTCTATACGGGAAAGAAGCTCGACGCCGTTTCGCCCGACGCACCACAGGTCGCCGGTGTCGACGAAGTGAAGCCGATGACCGATCTCGCGCTCACCCTGAATCAGCTTGGAACAGAAAACCGTGCCTCGATGTATCACATCTGGTCCGAGCCCGACACCGAGCAGTCGAAAGCGCTCGTGCAATGGGCGGCGACCACGCTCGGCATGGACAGCGCTCCGTCATTCGCCGATGTACGCCCGCCTGTCCATGAGCTGCGCGCCACCAAAGATGCAGGCGAGCTGGCGCTGTTGCACAAAGCGTCCGACGCGTCCGTACAAGCGCAGTTCGCCATGATGAGGTCCGTGCATCCGGGCCAGAAAGAGCGCACCGTCGCAGGCATCATCATCGAAAAGTTGATGGAAAACGGCTGCGAGCGTCCCTCCTACGCGCCCATTGTTGGCTCCGGCGAAAAGTCAACCGAGCTGCACTACGCCGATAACAGCCAGACGATGCAGGCCGACGACGTGGTCGTCGTCGATGCGGCCGGCGAATACTCGATGTACGCATCCGACATCACGCGCACTGTCCCCGTCAACGGACACTTCACGGCGCGCCAGCGTGAGATTTACGACATCGTATTAGGCGCGCAGAAAGCGGCGATGGAAGGATTTGTCGCGGGCAAGTCGCACATCAACGATCCGCAGCATAAGTATCCGGATTCGCTCGACACCATTGCCTGGAATTACATGAATGCGCACGGCAAGGACCTGCACGGCGAGCCGCTCGGCAAATACTTCATCCACGGCATCGGCCACCTGGTCGGCATCGACGTGCACGACCCGTATGACTACTCGCTGCCCATCCAGAAAGGGATGGTCTTCACCATCGAGCCGGGCATTTACATTCCGGAAGAAAAAATCGGCGTGCGCATTGAAGATGTTTTTTACGCCGACCCGGACAGCAAGCTGGTTGATCTGACGGAGGCATTGCCGAAAGATGCCGAATCCGTAGAGAAGGCCATGCGCAAGTAGCCCATGCAGATCGCACACTCATTCCTGGCCATTCTGTTAGGGTTCATCGCCATCATCGGCCTCACCGGGACCGCCACGGCACTCCTCAAACACTTCGCTCCCGACATGGCAAGCGAGGATGGGCCCGTGGACCCTTTCACCATGGCCGTCCATGTTGGCATGAGCCTCGTTTTCTCAGGGCTTGGCGGATATATCACCGCACGCTTCGCGCAGAAAAATCCGATCGCTCACGCGCTCATGCTTGCGCTGGTTGTGCTGCTGCTCACCGCGTTCTCCACCTTGCAGAGGAAAGGCAAGCAGCCGGTCTACTATCTGCTGATTTCCACGACCATCCCGCCGCTTGCTGTGCTCGCTGGTGGCGTGCTGCGCCTCCATCAGGTTGGCGTCCTTCACTGGTAAAACAAAAGGGGTGGGACCGAAGTCCACCCCTCTAATAAATGCTGTTTTTAGAAGCGAATGCCAAAGGTCACAGGAATCAGACCCTCGGTGCCGCCGGCCAGATAGCCATTCTCGGCCGCAGCTGACGGTGAATCCACCCAGACATAGCGCGCTTCAGCGTAAAGCTTTGCCCTGCTATCCGGACCAAATGCCTTCCAGTATGCTCCAGCCCCGATATTCAGGCCGCCCTGATTACTGGATAGATGAGCAATCGTCTGGTTCTCGCAGAAGACGCCAAAGAAACCCTCTTCACAGGCTGGAGCGGTAAAGTTCGTGACTTTGCGATAGAAGCCACCGCCACCTGTCACATAGACGCCAATCGTAGGAGTAATCGGCGGCAGATAAATGATCGGATCGATCGTGAGCGACCAGGTATTAATATTGCCACCCGGAGCGCCCAACGCGGCAAGCGTATCACCGGGAATCTTGTTGCGGTTAAATTGATATTCCGCCAGAACGCCGAGCCACTTATTGAAGTTCCAGCCACCGCCAAGGGTCAGGTTATAGCCCCAGGTGTCGTAGCCGGAGAGGCCCACACCCTGGCCCCCACTTACGTCATTGCCAACCGGAGCGGTAAAGCCGCCACCCGCTTCGAAGGCCACCTTGCTCCATCGGCTCTCATACGTGGGGTAGCGCGAGTTGGTCTGTCCGTACTGCGGCTTGGGAGAAGGCGAAGGATTTGGATCAGCGGCCAGCGAAGCGCCGTCGATATCTTCACCACTTAAAAATGACTTGTTGTCATCCGATGAGCTCGAGTACCCGTGCGTATCGTTCTGGGCTCTCGCAGTGATTGGAAGCGACGCCAAAGCAATGGCCGATACGGCAATGGCGAAACGACGCAACAATGTGCGCGAAGGACTGCAACGAACCACCATAGATCCCTCTTCTTTCCGAGTTTTGGGGCTTCGTGGGATCACCCCTTTTCTTGCTGTAACCCCATTGGGATGTTTTCGACTCGGTAAATGATGTATTTACCAAAAAAATACCCCCGCCTTCCTTCATGAGCCTGGAAAGCAGGGGTAACGTCAAGTTTCGTTTTTTCGTCTATGCAGGAAACGTGCCCCGCGTGCGATTGGATTTCAGAAAGCCGATTTTCCAATCTTCGCCGCAGAAGCTTGTGCAGCTACGCCAGCACATCGCATCGAAATTTCGACCGCAGTGCCGGCGTACTGTCTAGTGAATGTCGAACTGCTCCGGATGCAGGGCAGGATCGCTCTTCACAATGATCGTTTTCCCCGTCATCTCTTCAATCTCATTCAGCCAGCGCGCATTGTTGGCCTTCAGCGTCTTCACCACTTCAGGATGCACGCGCAGCAGCACATCGTTGCGCTCCAGGTGCTTCTGCATCTTGCGCATCTCGGTGTAGATCTCGTTGCAGACCGTCATCGGACTCTTCACCATGCCCGTCCCCTGGCAGATGCCGCAGGGCACGCTCAAGGTGCGTTCAAGCGACTGCTTGACGCGCTTGCGGGTGATGGCAACCAGACCGAAATCATTAAACTGCAGGACCTTTGATGGCGCACGGTCGGCCTTCAACGCCTCTTCGAGCGCCTGCATCACCTTATGCCGGTTCTTGCGCTCATCCATGTCGATGAAGTCGATGACGATGATGCCGCCCAGATCGCGCAGGCGAATCTGGCGCACGATCTCCGGAATGGCATCGAGGTTCGTCTTGAGAATCGTGTCCTCAAGGCGCGCCGTCTTGCCCACATATTTGCCGGTGTTGATGTCGATCGCGACCAGCGCTTCGGTCTGGTTGATGACGATCGAGCCGCCGGACTTGAGCCAGACTTTCGACTTGAGCGCCTTCGTGATCTCGTCCTGAATGCCGAACTGCTCAAAGAGCGGCGTTTCCTTCATATAGAGCTTCACGCGCCGCACCAGCGAAGGCTGGAAGCGGTTCAGGAAGCGCACCACGCGCTCGTATTCGGTTTCGCTGTCGACCCAGATCGTCGAAAAATTGTCGCTCACCTGATCGCGAAGCACACGTTCTACCAGGTTGAGATCGTGGTAGATCAGCGCCGGTGCCTTGCCATCATCGGAGCGCTGCTTGATGTCGTTCCACAAGCTGATCAGGAAGCGTAGGTCGGCGCGCAACTCATCTTCGCTCGCGCCATCGGCGGCAGTGCGCACGATGAAACCACCGGAAGCAGTCCCTTTTTCGCTGATCAGAATCCGCTTGAGCCGCTGGCGCTCATCGTCGGACGAAATCTTGCGCGAGACGCCGACGTGATTCACTGTCGGCATAAAGACCAGGAAGCGGCCCGGCAGCGCGATATGGCTGGTAATGCGCGCGCCCTTCTTGGCAATCGGCTCCTTGGCAATCTGGACGAGAATTTCCTGCCCTGGCTTCAACAGCTCGGTGATCGCGGGCAGATCGGTGACCTGCGCGGTTGCGCGGCGCGGTCCACCACCACCTCCGCCCTGTCTGCGGCGTCCATGGCGTCCACGTCCTCCGCGACGACGGTCTCGGGAATCCTGGCGACTGCGATCGGGTTGGCTTTCCTGCTGTTCGCCCGCAGGCGCATCGGCAGAAACTTCCTCTTCGCCTGCTTCTTCATCCAGCTCTTCCTCGTCTTCGTCGCTCTCTTCGCCGTACTCTTGTTCTTCTTCCTCAGCCGCCCGCGCTAGCGCGCCTTCGGGGCCGAAATTCAAGCGCTGATTGATGTGCAGGTCGCGCACCATCGCACCCAGATCGGCGCCGTTGATCTGATGATCGAGCGTCTCTTCTTCCAGGTCTTCAAGATCATGCTCGTCGGCGTGCGCATGGATCGGTTCGAAATCATATTCCTCTTCGTCGATCACTTCCTCTTCTAGCAGCCCTGTGCCGGGAGCGAAGCTGCGGTCGCTCTCAGAGTCCGTCTCTACCTCGGCAAGGCTCGCTTCAGCGGCATTCTCGACAGAATGTTCATGGATCACTTCTACTTCCGCCGGCGCAACCGCTTCTTCCTCTTCCTGAAACTCGACCGCGAATGCGTGCTCATCCGCCACAGGCGCAGCAGATGCCTCTTCGGTAACGGATTCAGTTACAGATGCGGGCTGTGTGTGTTCGGTATGCTCGAAGGGCTCGACCTCTTCGACTTCCTCGACGGCAGCAATACGAAATTCACTCGGAGCTACCGGGTCGATGCGATGCGACGCCGAAGCGTGTTCGGGATCGTATTCATGCTCTTCCTCGACCGTCTCAATCGCCTCGGGCTGCGCTTCCTCTACTTCATGAATCAGCAGGACCGGCGCGGTAATCGCTTCGACTTCTGCAATCGCTTCCGGTGCGGCTGCTGTTTCATGCGCCGTCTCGTGAACCGGCTCCGCAGCTGCTTCCGCAACGTGCTCGTTCACCACTTCCTGCACCGGGATAGACTCGGGCGCCACCGCCTCGGGAAATGCCTCTTCCGCTTCCGCTTCATGCACCGCAGGGGCTACCGGAACCACTGCGGCAGCAGCTTCTCCGGTTGGAGCGCTCGGCTCTGCGTTGCGCTCTCTGCGCGGCGAGCGCGACTCGCCGGGAAGCAGCGATCCGCCATCCCAGCTGATGGGTCCGTCAATCAGGGTCGAGGGTTTCGAGGTGATCTGACTTGTCTTGACTGGAGCAGTCGCGGCAGAAGCCTTCGGCTCGTTTGCCGCAGGCTGACCGCCGTACTTGGACAAAGACTCACCCGGCAATAGGATCGACGTGCTCGATGGCGAAGACGGGGCAGGCACATGCGTAGGATGGAATGCTGGAATGCCGCCCGGCGCGCCATGCTCCGGCAACGGAACCGGCTCAGCCGAGATGCTTTCTTCGACCGCTTCCGGCGATTCAATGTGCCCATTGCCTTCGCGTGGCTGTTGCGGGCGGCCATCGCGTCCACGGCGGCCGCGGCGGCCACGCCAACGGCGCGTGCCTTCCGGAGCGCGCTCGCCTGCGCCCTGCTCCTCAGAACCATGTTCGGTCCCACGGTCAGAGTCGCGTGTCTCGCCCGCGCCTTCGCTTTCTTCATTCCGGGCTGGCTGCGCTTCGCGGCGTGGCTCTCGTTGCTGCTGTTGTGGAGGGCCGCCAATCCGCTCAAAGTCCGCCGAGTCTTCCTGCTCTTCGAGAAAGTCGGTGACATAGAGAAATGCGTCGCGCTCCAGACCCAGGTCGACGAATGCCGACTGCATACCGGGCAGAACACGTGTGACACGGCCTTTGTAAATGGAACCCGCGAGGGTATATTCGTTTTCGCGCTCGTAGTAGATTTCCGAGAGCTGATCGTCTTCTAAAATCGCAAGCCGCGTCTCATGCGGCGTGCTTGAAATGCATATTTCCTTTGACATGCTGCCTCTCTTGCCCGGCAGCTCTCACGAGCCTGGGGCAGCGGACGGAGCAGATCAAACCGGAAAACCGGACGAGACCAGAGATGACAAAGAGATCGCCGACACCCACACACATCCAAGGCTTCGCCCGCTCCCGGGCGGAGATCCATGAAAGGGGTGGGATATTTTTGGGAGGCTATCTGGGCGCAGAGATTTTGTGACCGCTTCAACCAATTTCTTCGGCGGGGCCGTTGCCCGTCTCAGCGCGCTCATTCCTGATCCTGACCGGCCCGGTGATCCACCACGGCCGGCTAAATAATTAAATTCCTTAAACTTCTTCCACCGGCTTCGCCTCCTGGCGAGAGCCACTTACCTAAACTTTTGCCGCTCAGTTCACAAAACGGCTCATCCGCACGTTCATTACCATGCCCAGAGCCAGAAACGTGAACAACACCGAAGATCCGCCGTAACTCATTAACGGTAAAGGAATTCCGGTGACCGGCATCAGCCCGATGACCATACCTATGTTGACCGCGATCTGAAAAATCAAAACGGCCACCACGCCCATGACAATAAGCGTTCCAGGCAGGTCCGCGGCTGTTTGAGCGTTCTGAATCAAACGCATCAATATCAAAAAGTATAGCAGCAACACGACCATGGCGCCGATAAACCCATGTTCCTCACAAAATGCGGCGAAGATGAAGTCGGTATACGGAATCGGCAAAAAGTCGCCCTGCGTCTGTGTTCCCTTGGTTGCGCCCCGGCCAAAGACGCCCCCGTCGCCCACGGCGATCAGCGACTGGCGAATCTGATAGCCGGTGCCGCGCGGGTCGTCATCGGGATTCATGAAGCTGGTCAAACGCGCCTTCTGGTAGGGCTTCAGCACTTTGCCGCTCTTCCAGACCACACCCACTGCCAGCAGGCCCACCAGAATGATGATCCCCGCCTTCCTCCAGTCAATCCCGCCGAGAAAAAGCCCAACCAGCAAAATCGGCGAGTAGGTCAGCGCCGTCCCCAGATCGGGCTGCTTCAGAACCAGCAGCATGGGCACACCCACCATCGCCATGGCCTTGAAGATGTCTTTCCAGGTCAATTCCCTGCCCGCAAGACCCACAAAGTAACGCGCTACGGCCACGATCAGTATCAGCTTCACCCATTCCGACGGCTGAAAGTGAATCCCTCCCGGCAGCTTAATCCAGCGCCGCGCGCCTAAAACCTTAGTGCCGACCGCCAGCACGGCCACCAGCGAAACCACGCAAAAGCCGTAGATCCAGTGAATGAAATCCAGCAGAATGTGATAGTCAATCAGCGAAAAGACGAACATCGCCACTAATCCACCCAGCAGCCAGAGCATCTGCATCTTCTGGAAGCCGACAAACTTGGTGTGCATCGTGGCGCTGTAGATTTCCAGAATGCTGATGATCGAAAGGATCATCACGAACCCAAGCAGGGTCCAGTCGAAATCGCGAAATGAGAGGAATCGGCGCATCTACTCCTAACAACTACTCTTTATATTTGTCATCCCGACCGAAGCGCATAGCGCGAAGCGGAGGGACCTGCAGTTTTCTTTCATCTACTCTCACTTCGCCAAATCCGAAATATGCGTCCGATTTTCTCTTCCTTCACGGCACCTTCGCCGAAGCCGTCGCCGGGGGCACCGCCAGATAAAAATGCCCGCCCCACATCTCGGCCTGATCGCCCTTGTGATCGACGACCTGTTTGCCGCCAAAAATCTTCGGTTGGCTCGGATTGTCCCAGACCGCGCCCACATCCACCTTTGCGGGAGCCTTGGCAATTAGATTGTTTTCGAGACGCCTCTGCTTGTTCACATAGGCCTCGATGACGCGGGCCGCAAGACGCCCGGCGAGCTTGCCATGCTCTCCGGCTTCAAACAGGATGCAGACCACGATGTCCGGATTGCGGCGCGGCGAGAAGCCGACGAACCACGCATTATCTTTTACGGAATGGGAGTGGCCCAGCCTCGCCGCAAGGGCATTACTCATGGTCTGTGCGCTACCCGTCTTGCCGGCAAAATCAATGCCTTCAAGATGCGCGCTGGGATCGGTCCCTCCGGGATTCAATACCTCCGCCATGGCGTCGGTGATCGTCTCCCAGCTTGCCGGATCCATCGGAACGGTCTTGTCTCCAGTTCCCGGGAAGGAGTCGTACATCGCCTTTCGATAATCCTCGGGCAGTTCGTCAGGAAAGATCACGTGGGGACGCTTCAACGTGCCGCCGGAAGCGATTCCCGCAAGTGCGCGCGCCATCTGTACAGGTGTAGCTGCAACCGCGCCCTGACCGATGCCCACCGAGATCGTCTCGCCCGCATACCATTTCTGGTGGTAGTTCTTCATCTTCCACTCTTCAGATGGCATGGTGCCCGCCACTTCGTTCGGCAGGTCGATTCCCGTCTTTTGGCCCAGGCCAAACGCATGCGCCCATTTGGCAATCTTCTCGATGCCGAGCTTGTTGGCCAGCGTATAGAAGAAGACATCGCAGGACTGATAAATGCCCTTGGAAATTTCGACTTCGCCGTGTCCGCTATGCACCCAGCATTTGAAGTAACGCCCGTAGAAGCTCGCACCACCCGGACAGTGCACCTTTAAGTCCTGCGCGACACCTTCTTCCAGACCCGCAGCCGCCATGATGATTTTGAATGTCGAGCCCGGAGCCAGTTGCGCCTGAATGGCCTTGTTCAGCAGCGGGTGTTCGGGATCGGTAATCAACTTCGACCACTCCTCGCGGCCGATACGAACGGCAAACGCATTCGGGTCGAAGATGGGGCGGCTCACCATCGCCAGCACCTCGCCCGTATGCGGGTCCATCGCGACGATTGCACCATTGCGATCGCCCAGAGCATTCTCCGCAGCGCGCTGAATATCGATATCGATCGTCAGCTTGAGGCTTTTGCCCGGAACCGCGTGCTCCGTGCCCAGCTTGCCCACTTCCCTGCCGTGGCTATCGACTACCACGTCTTGCGACCCGTCCTGCCCGCGCAGCAGCGCATCGTACGACTGCTCGACGCCCGACTTGCCCACCACATCGCCCGGCTCGTAGTAGGCATACTTCGGATCGTTATTCAGCATATCTTCGCTGACCTCGCCGACATAGCCAATCACATGCGCGGCAAAACCATCTTTGGGATAGAGCCGGCGCTGCTCTTCGACCGTTTCGAGCTCCGGAAACTCATCGCGATGCGCCTCGATAAATTCCTGCTCATCCGGCGTGATGTCCTGCTTCAGCGGCAGCGGCTGGTATTTCGGCGCGGTGCGGTATTTCCTGAGAATGCCGTCGATCTGGTCGACCGTCATATTCAAACCACGCGCAATCATCGGCAGATCGGCCATATAGTCATGGCCCTGCTCGCGCACCAGAAAACAGGAAACCGAAGGATAGTTGTCGACCAGTAATCGCCCTTCGCGGTCGAATAACTTGCCGCGCGGCGCAAGAATTGGGACCTTGCGAATACGGTTGGCCTCAGCCAGCGCGTGGTAATTTTCCGCGCCCACCACCTGGAGCCGCCACAGCCCGAAAATCAAAATCAACAGCACGCCGACGATCACATACTGAATAATCGTCAGCTTGATTCCTGGCAGCTTTTCTTCCCGGTTCAGCATCTCGGCTACTTCTTCCCGCCCAGTTCGCAAGATATGACGGTATCTCTAGGATACCCATAAATCACAGCACATTGGCCTGTTTCGCGCAGTATCAATCTGGTTTCATCCTCAATTTGGAATCGCATGATCGGCCGGAACGTCCTCCCCCGACCAGATCCGCTGCTCCGTCCACTGTCGCGCCGGACCTGTCCAGAAAGGGAGCGCCATCCGTCTCAGTATTCCCTGCGCTTTGCGCGGTCAAGCAGCGCAAACAAAATCACTCCAATCACGGTATTGATCACCGCGCGAATCGACTCATGCAGCCAGCTCCATTGGTAGGGCTGCGCCAGCAGCCTGCGTACCAGCAGCCAGTACATGCTGCTATGCAGGAAGACAAAGGCTAATGTCAGCAGTGCGCGGGTGCCATGGTTCTCCGTATCGATGCGCACACCCAGCGATGCGGCCAGATAGCCAATGATTGATTTGCAGATGCCGAAGATACCCAGCGGCTGGCGGGTCAGCGCGTCCTGCGCAATACCGATAATCGCCCCCGTGACCGTTCCAACAATGGGATTGCGCCGTGAGATGGCGAAATAGATCGTCACCAGCAGCGGCAGGTCCAGAATGTCGAAGCGCGGAAAATGCAGCGACACAAACGACTGCAATCCCAGCGCCAGCAAAGGCACCAGAATGAATACGATCAGAGGGTAGGACTGGACTTCCGTATCGCGCCGCGCCGCAGCGCCCAGCATGCTCATATCTAACGGTTCCCCTGCGGCTGTTGCTGTGGTGGAGGCGTCTGCTGCGGCGGCTTCACCGGCTTCGGCACCATGGTAGGCGGCGGACGGCTGCCATCATCGGGAACCAGCTCCGGCCCCTTGTGCTGCGCAGGTGCAGGAGCGGTCGCAGGATGCTGCGCCGTTGGAGCCGGCGCGTGCTGGCCTGGTGTTGTCGTCGCAGGAGTGTGCTGTCCTGGGGTCGTGGTCGGGGTCGTCGTTGCAGTTGCAGGGGTTGCAGCCTTCTTCGCAGCCGAAGGCAGCGGCCCATCGACAATGACCCTCGTCTTGGGAGCGGCAGAATTCACGCTTGCCGCAGGCGAGTACCCGTTATCCGATGAGGGCCGTGGAATGGCCATACGCTCACCAGTGCCCGTTGCACCAGCCGCATTATTCGTAACCGATCGCGTTGCAGATGGCGTGCTGCCTGCCTCAGCGGCGGTTGCCGGCTTCGCAGCATGCACAGCCGTCTCTGCGGCATTCCCTCCGCCATTCGTAGCCGGTCGCGTTACAGAAGGCGTTCCGCCAGCGGCTGTCGTAGAAGGATGCGACGGGCTCGTGCTCACACCAGTCACAGCAGGACGCGCCGTCATCGCGGCAGGTGGACGGCTGCCGTCATCCGGAACCAGATCCGGGCCTGTCTTCTTTGGTGCTGCAGCCACGGTTGGCGTCGTACCACCGTTACTGTTGGATGGAGTCGCTGCATGCGGCTTCGCGGCAGTCGTCAATACACCTTCCGACTGCGGAGCCAGCCGCGCGCCCGGAGTCAGACTGGCTGCGGCCGGTGTGATATTTGGCGTGAAACGGTCCGGGTGCAGCGCCGACGGCGGCCGCATGGGCCGCGCGATACCCTCACCCTCGGCGTCGGCCGAGTCGTCGCTGTTCGCATCATCTGTCTTGGGCGCATCGGGATCGATGCGGCTCGGCAACCGTTCAGCCAGAACTTCAGACGCCTTCAGCTGCTCGGCATCCGATGCCGCCTCGCTCTGAATCATGTCCAGCTTCTGCTTCGGCGTCACCTGGTCGCCCATATTCGTAATGACCAGAACCTCTTCCAGTTGCGCGAGGTTGGCCGCGGGACGGATCAAAACATCCACCAGCGGATCGCGCTCAGAGTCGACGACTACCCGGTCCACGACGCCAACGGCCAATCCGCGGGGAAAAATCTGGTCGCCGCCGCTGGTCACCACTGGCTCGCCCGCTTTGATGCGGTCATCCGGCATCACGCTGATCACCTGCGGCTGCCCCAGCGCGTTGCCGCGCAGAATGCCGCGAATGCGCGTGGTCGAAAGAATGACGCCCGCTCCGCTCGTCGGATCGGTAATTTCGAGCACCTGGCTGGTGTGCGGAAAAACTTCGCGAATACGCCCGACGATGCCACTCGGCGTAATCACCGGCATATCGACCGCAATACCGTCTTTCGCACCCTTGTCGATCGAAAGAATGCGCGACTGCTCAACGCCCGAGGTGCCGATAATCTGCGCCGGCAGCGTCTTATAGACATATTTTTCTTTGAATGCCAGCAGCTGCTGCAGCCGCTGTCCCTGGCGCGCATCTTCGGCAATGCCGCCCTGCTCGATGCGCAGGCGCCGCAGCTCCCCTTGCAGATCTTTATTCTGCTGGCGAACGTGCATCAGGTCGATGTAGTTGTCCCAGACGCCGAGAATGCTCGTGCCCAGCCAATGCACCAGGCGCTCCGGCGGCGATACCAGGCTGATCGCCCAGTAGCGAATCAGGCGCACTCCACCCGCATCCGGCTGCGCATGCTCCTTGGGCAGCGGACGGCGGACCTGGATGGCCACCCCGATCACCTGCGCCAGAAGCACCACAATCAGGACCAGGGCATTCTTGTAACGGCTAAAGAAGGATTCCATTGTCCTGACGCCTACGGTGTTGATGCCTGATCATCAGGCACGAATTGCGAGCCATAGTGTGGCAAAAACTAATCAATCTTGATCTTACGCAGTAAACGGAAGTCACTGAGCATTTTTCCCGTGCCCAGAACCACGCTGGCTAACGGGTCATCCGCGATCGAAACCGGCAATCCTGTCTCTTCGCGGATGCGCTTGTCAAGGTTCTTAATCAGCGCGCCACCGCCCGTCAGCACAATGCCCCGATCGCTGATGTCGGCCGAAAGCTCAGGCGGGGTCCGCTCGAGCGCAACGCGAATCGCATTCATGATCGTCGAAATGCACTCGCCCAGTGCCTCGCGGATCTCACTGTCGTCGATGGTGATCGTCTTCGGCACGCCCTCGATCAGGTTGCGGCCCTTGATTTCCATCGTCAGCGGCTTTTCTAGAGGATAAGCAGAGCCGATCTCCTGCTTGATCTGCTCAGCGGTGCGCTCGCCGATCAAAAGATTGTATTTGCGCTTGAGGTAGTTCATCACCGCCTCATCCATCTGGTTGCCGGCCATGCGCACCGAGCGTGAATAAACAATCCCGGCCAGTGAAATCACCGCGATGTCCGTCGTCCCGCCGCCAATGTCGACGACCATGTTGCCGGATGGTTCGGTGATGGGCAGACCGGCGCCAATCGCCGCCACCATCGCCTGCTCGACCAGAAATACCTCGCTTGCCTTGGCGCGATAGGCCGAATCCTCGACCGCGCGCTTTTCGACCTGCGTAATCTCGGAAGGCACGCCGATCACGATGCGCGGATGCACCAGCATCTTGCGGTTATGCGCCTTTTGAATGAAGTAGTTCAGCATCTTTTCCGTGATCTTGAAATCGGCGATCACGCCGTCTTTCATCGGCTTGATGGCCACGATATTGCCGGGCGTGCGGCCCAGCATCTCCTTGGCTTCCTTGCCCACGGCTTCGACTTCGCCGGTATTTTTGTTAATAGCGACGATCGAGGGCTCATTCACAACAATGCCCTTGCCCCGGGCGTAGACGAGCGTATTAGCAGTACCAAGATCGATGGCCAGATCACTGGAAAACATACTGAACAGCGAGCGCAGACCGTGCGACCGCGAAGAGCGCGATGGATAACCGTTCGATGACATGAAGAGATGCTTTTTCTAGGGACTCAACTGTATTGTAAGGCCACGAAGCATTTGCTGCACCGAAGTGGCGCGTGGATTTCTTAGCATTTTCTAGTAATTCGTAACTGCCCATCTGTGCGACCGCGATGCAACACGAGCATTTCCCTGCATATCGATGTTGCAAAGGGCGAGAGAAAGTTTGGTGCGTAGGGCTTCTGAGTGGATGGGTAGCCCCGCATTTCAGTCTCCAGGCATGAGGTTTTAAGGGAACGTATCATCCGCCACGACTCGCTTGTGCTCTGAACAGCGGAATACGGTATCCTTTTGAGTTTGGCTTATTCCGCACCCACGAAAGCAGATTCCATGTCTCACATGCTCTACAAAAACCTCATCGGCGGCGAATGGGTCGCCGCAAAGACCGGTAAGACCTTCCTCAACATCAATCCGGCGGACAAGAATGACATCGTCGGCGAATTCCAGTCCTCCGGTGCAGACGATGTAGACGCGGCTGTGAAGACAGCCGAGGAAGCCTACAAGACCTGGCGTCTCGTCCCCGCGCCCAAGCGCGCCGAGATCCTCTACCGGACGGGACAATTGCTAGAGCAGCGCAAAGAACAGTATGCGCAGGAGATGACCCGAGAAATGGGCAAGGTCATCGCCGAGACGCGCGGCGACGTCCAGGAGGCCATCGACACCGCCTACTACATGGCGGGTGAAGGCCGCCGCCTCTTCGGCCAGACCACGCCCTCGGAGCTACAGAACAAGTTCGCCATGTCTGTGCGCATGCCCGTCGGCGTCTGCGGCATGATCGCGCCCTGGAACTTCCCCATGGCCATCCCCTCGTGGAAGCTCTTCCCTGCGCTCGTCTGCGGCAACACCTGCGTCATCAAGCCTGCGGAAGACACGCCGCTGTCTACTTTCAATCTCGTCCAGACGCTCATCGACGCAGGTCTGCCCAAAGGCGTCGTCAACATCGTCACCGGCTACGGCCCTGACGCCGGGGCGCCCATCGTCTCGCATCCCGGCGTGCGCGCCGTTTCGTTTACCGGATCAAGCGAAGTAGGCCGCATCGTTGGCCAGACCG
>Ga0206863_1041_pt1 | contig 47963 bp, 35 predicted proteins | sample Alteio_BWOrgCont_41_FD_152634 | JGI IMG/M metagenome (GOLD analysis project Ga0206863, IMG submission 152634) | Enriched cells from forest soil in Barre Woods Harvard Forest LTER site, Petersham, Massachusetts, United States -... | ecosystem: Environmental > Terrestrial > Soil > Temperate forest >...
GCTTCAGAGTGGACCCGGGATTTAGAAAACGAGCTTCAACGAGCCCTGAATCTGCCGGGCGGTGGTTGTTCCATCGTTCTGCGTCTGGGTGCCGGTTGAAACTCCAAAGTTAGCATCTCCCAAAATACCGCTAGCTGGCTGTAAAAAGAGCGGATGGTTGAAAAGGTTGTAGCTCTCAGCCCGGAAAATTACCTTGTATCGTTCGGATATTCTCTGGTCTTTTTCAAAAACAGCATCTGTATCGATTTGATTCGGGCCATAAAACTGGTTCCTGCGAACCGTTGGCACTTGATCGAAAACGGGGTTCACAAATGCGGATTCGGCAGGGCCCGTCCGTTTGCCGCTGCCATCCGGCAAGATCGACGATCCTTGGTTCTTTGGATAGGGGCTTGATCCGGAGTAGCTTGCGCGGTTAGTTAAACCGGTATGAAGATTATCAATTGTGCCGAAGATTTCGAAGGGGAGGCCGGTGCCCGCCTTGGTGATTCCGGAAAGCTGAATTCCTTCGAGAACACGCCCCACGAAGCCGTTGTTGAGGTTGGACCTACCGCGGCCAATGGGCAGTTCCCACGTTCCGTAAGCAGTAAAAATATGACGCTCATCATCAGTCGCATTGCCGTATTCATTGATTAAGTGGTACGAGTCGCGCGGCAAGCCCCGATTGACTCCATTGCCTCCGGGAAGAATAGAGTCGTTGCTATTATCGAGGGCATGCGACCAGGTATATGCGGCGTGAAGCTCATATCCATGGCTGGAGCGTTTCGTGACTTGAACCTGAAGGGCATTGTAGTTACTCATGCCACTGGAGCTTTGCTCCAGCACCTCCGAGAAGATGCTGTTGCCGGAGCCATCTATTGGCAATAAGCCAAAATCGCCACCATAGTAGAGAATTTCGCCTTGGAGATACGCCTCTCCAATGCCTCCGCATATATTTGGATTGCCAATGCCCCCGTTGCAGTACGCTACGAGCTGGGCCACGTTGGCGGGCAGCGGCTGGTTGCCGTTGAGTTCGTTCAACACATGAGTCGCATGATTTCCAACGTAGTTGACTTCAAGCACCACATCCTGAGTAATCTCACGTTGTACCCCGAGGTTCCAGGCTGCATTGCCCGGGATTTTGAGATGAGGATCGAAAGTTACTTCCTCTGCCAGGGTCAAGGGCGCAGAGAGAGTCGCCGAAGTCCCTACCGTAGGCAGGAAGGGCGTGTTTTCCGGTGTGGACGTGGGGCCTGCAACTGCACTGCCGCCATTTGGATTCGGAGCCGGGAAGATCGGCAGACCTTGGGCACTCAGGTTTGGGAAGTTGGTCGGGGATTGCTCAAAGGGCGGCGAAGTGCGCGCATTCCCAAACAGGTTGCCGAAGATACGGTCGTGAAAGAGCCCAAATCCGCCGCGAATCGCGGTTTTCCCGTCAGCGAAAGGATCATAGGAAAAGCCTGCTCGTGGTTCGAAGAGCTTCCAGCTGTCGGAGTAGAGCTGCTGCCCGGTCCCCGGCCCCACGACCGTGAAAGTGAACGGTCCTGGCCCATTTGCCGGAACAAACAGATTGGAAAGATTGGCTTGCGCATCATAAGGCACTCCATTGAACTCCCACCGCAGGCCATAAGAAAGGGTCAGATTGGGCACCGCCTTCCAGCTATCCTGAGCAAAAAGACCATACTCATGCTGACGGAAACGACGGTAGTCTGTGCCGACGCGGGTTTGACTCTTGTCATAGAACTGCGATTGGCTCTGTTCGTCGATGACGCCTTCCTGCTGATAGATCTGGTTCTGGAAGGTGGTGTAATCCGGTGTACCCACCTGGAAGGGACTGTTGTATGCGGCATACTGGCCGGAGTCGTTCAGGAATTGAAATTCGATCGTCTGCTGCGAGGAGAAACTATTGGCGCCGTCTTCGCTGATATGGCGAAGTTCTCCGCCGAACTTAAACGTGTGCTTTCCCTTTACCCAGCTCAGGGCATCCGTGAAGACGCCGGTTTTCCCCAGACGACCTTGGCTCTGACTCTCAGCGAGACCAAGGCAGCCCAAGCCCTGGAATGGAGACGAAAGACTGAAGGTACTGGAATTGCCGAATGCATCGGTGCCGCCTGTAATGGCGTTCAACTGTGTCAGTCCGCCGCAATAGAACGAGTCGCTAAAGAGTGTGTACCCAGCCCTCGCATTGTTCACGAGATTCGGCGTAAACGTGGAGGTCAATTGGATGCTGCCTGAGTGAGACGTTTGCGTTGTTCCTGTGGCGCCGATGCCGCCGGGCAGCACTTCATCATGCGCCGAATCGGGGTCGGAGAAGCGAGCATAGATGTACCGGAGTGAAAGCTGCTCGCTGTTAGTCAACTGGTGATCGATTTTGCCCGTAAGTGAGTAACTGTTCTGCCGGGATTCAGATGGAAAGAAATACAATCCGCTCACGCCATCGCCGTTCGCAACCTGCGGCAGAGGAAACGCGTTGTAAAGATTGTTGGCGACAAAGTTGTCCAGCCCCAGACCGGTATTGTTGTTGCCGTTGGCCGGGTTGGTGAGATCAACCGCCTGGCTTCCGGTTTGACCAATATATGTGTAAACGCCGCTGCGAAATGCAGCCGTGGGAACGGTGATATTGTCTGTCACATTCGTGACGAAACGATCCCACTCGCCATTCAGGAAGAAGAAAGTTTTATCTTTGTGGATCGGTCCACCGAGTGAAGCGCCAAACTGGTTGCGGACGTAAGGATTCTGCGGCGAGGTGCTGCCGTCTGCGTTCACCTTACGGTTGAACCAGTCACGAGCGCCGAGAGCGTTGTACCGGCCGAACCAATAGAGGTCGCCATGGAACTGATTTGTGCCACTGCGAGTAATAACATCTACGACGGCGCCGGTATTCCGGCCAAACTCGGCATCAAAATTATTCGTGATGAGTCGAAACTCGGCAGCAGTATCGGGATTGGCTCCTACAGCGCCTCCCAGTTGTCCGGGAACGCCGGAGTCGTTGTTGTCCGTTCCATCCAACATGAAGTTGTTGTTGCGCTCGCGGGCGCCGTTAACCGCCGCCCCTCCCATGCTGCTACCAGCCACTACGCCGGGCGAAAGCAGAACTAACTGATAAGGATCACGCAGGATGAGCGGAAGATTGTTAATTGCCTTGGAATCAAGGATCGTGCTGAGCTGATAGGTATCTGTTTCGACTGGAGCCTCGGTAATCGCATTAACGTTGACTTCGCTGTTTGCGGATCCAACCTCCAGCTTCACATTGAGCGGCACGACTTCGCCGACGGTCACATTCACGTCATTCAGGATTGCCTTCTGAAAACCACCCTTTTCAACTGTCAAGGTATACGTGGTTGGCTGCAGATTGACGAACGTATAGGTGCCGGCATTTCCCGTCAGGACGTTGCGGATCGCGCCAGTCGTATTTGCAGTAGCAGTAACCGAGGCGTCGGCGACGACTGCGCCAGATGTATCCGTGACCAGACCAGTCACCGAACCCGTTTGCGCGATGGTTGGAATAACGGAAGAGAACAATAATGTCGCGAAGAGAATCAGGCGGATTGGGGAAAACAGGGACCGCTCGCGGACATCGATTCCCGCAGAAGCCGCCTTGTCGGCTTCTGCAAGCGGATTGAAACCTGACAATAACAAGGGCAGAGAATACTTGAATTTGCATGCCATATAAGCTCTCCCAAAAGAATGTTTTCAATGCGTCATCGTTCACCAAGTGTTTTTGTGGAGTTACTGTTGCGGTGACCATACTTGCACGTATGGCTCCAAACTGATAACTCTCATGCACTCGTCGGCCGTTGATCTCTGTATTCCGAAGAAACACCTGATGTTATTTTTTTGGTAAACTTAGTGGCCTTTCTAGTTATCGAGACTATTACTATCGAGTTAGTTCTCATTCCTGCTGAATTTCGTAGCTATGTTCCATAAAAATGTAGCCTGCTGACATGAATCCCCCCGTGAAATTGCTTATGTCTTAGCGCTGTATCTGAAGCGCCGACGTGAATGATCGTCGGGTGCCAAAGGCTTGCGAGCGCTTCGGATATAGTGACTTGAAAGAATCCGCTCTTTCGAAAGAGCTACGTATGGGATTTGTATCGCTGGACAGGGCTTCTGAAGCCAGGGTTCAATGCCAAGACGGCTCGGTCTGTAGCGCGGTTATGGTGATGATGCGTTCTGGAGCAGCGTTCGAGTTGCGGGCCGTTCTGGCGGACAGTGGAAGTAGCGAGCGAAGTGTTCACCGTGCCAATGTAGGCGTGAATCGTGGACGGAGCCTAGTTGCGCCGCTCCAACTGCTCAAGCATGATCTGGTGTAGGTGAATCACAGAGAATCCTCCTCTGCCAAAAACGCTAGATCATCACCACCAAGCTCGCTCAGCCGCCGCACGCGAATGCGTCCGCCGCAAAGCGGCTTCGTTCAAGTCGGCTTGTGGGTCCCCTTCTCCGAAAGAGTGCGGTGCCCGGAAAACGGGGTTTTCAGGTAGGTTCGTTCCTGGTAAGCGCTCTTCCGATGGTCGAATCGGAATACTGGTGCTATTGACTAATCATCAAATTATGGTGCGACGATGTTCAGCCATCTTATAGCTCATTGATTCGACTGGAGCACCGGGCGGGAATTGAACCCGCGAATACTGGTTTTGCAGACCAGCGCGTTAGCCACTTCGCCACCGGTGCTCATGGGTCCGCCGTGCAGGACGCACGGCGGATAAAAGATAGATTACTCGGGTTGCGCTACGGTGCGCAGGTAGGGCTTCACCGTTTTGTAGCCGGGGAAGATCTTGTCCGCTTCCTCGTTCGAGACCGCGCCGGTAATGATGACCTCGCCGCCCTGTTTCCAGTTCGCCGGCGTTGCAACCTTGTGCTTCGCCGTAAGTTGGATCGAGTCGAGCACGCGGATAATCTCGTCAAAGTTGCGACCGGTTGTCATGGGATAAGCCAGTGTCAACTTAATGCGCTTATCGGGTCCGATGACAAAGACAGTACGCACGGGTGCATTGTTGGCTGGCGTGCGTCCTTCCGAGGTCTCGCCTGCATCAGCCGGCAGCATGTCGTAGAGTTTCGCAATCTTCAGTTCGGGGTCGCCGATCAGCGGATAATTCACCGCGAATCCGCCTACATCCTGGATGTCAGCTGCCCACTTGCTGTGGTTGCTCACCGGATCGACGCTCAGGCCGATCACCTTGGCACCGCGCTGGGCAAACTGGCTCTCGAGACCCGCGACCGCTCCCAGCTCGGTGGTGCAGACGGGGGTGAAATCCTTAGGGTGGGAAAAGAACACGGCCCAGTTGTCGCCAATCCACTCATGAAAGTGAATCGTGCCCAGTGTTGTTTCCGCCGTGAAATCTGGCGCAATATCGTTGATACGAAGTGACATTTCGATTTTCCTCTTCGGGGAACTCTACATTTCCCATGAAATTAAAAAACCCACCTCAGCAGATTCTCTGCGGGTGGGCGTTTGGAGCTTGGTTTGAACTTCGCTCTAGAGACACACCCGCATGGTGCAGCAGCGACAGCAGCAGCACATACACACGCAGGTTGAAGTAGAGCGCATCATTGTGAATTTCAGAATAGTGCGCGCCGACAGATGTGTCAAACCAAAGCTCCGGACATCACCCGTCTTCTGCGAAACTATCGCTATGCGCGCCTTCCACTATCATCTCTGCGATGTCTTCACCTCCACACCCTTTGCGGGCAATCAGCTTGCTGTGTTTGAAGACGTTGGCGATTTAAGCGCAGCTGAAATGCAGGCTCTCGCCAAGGAAACCAATCTTTCCGAAACGACGTTCATCAAGCGCCGCCGCATTGAATTTGAGCGTCAGCGCGGCGTGCGCGTTCGCATCTTCACTACCGAAGAGGAGTTGCCTTTCGCCGGTCACCCTACGCTCGGCACAGCCACGTTCATTCGCGGGTATCTGCCGGAATACGCCGGAAGCGACGCCATCAAGCTGGAATTAAATGTTGGCGCGGTGACTGTCCGCTTTCCCGCCGAGCAGCAAGGCGCAGTCCATGGGGAAATGACGCAGCCCGATCCCGTCTTCGGAGCGATGCATGATCACAACACCGTTGCGAAAGCCATCGGCGTTTCTGTCGACGATCTCGCGCTTGAAATGCCAGTGCAGACCGTCTCCACTGGCATGCCATTTTGCATCGTGCCTTTTCGTTCCATCGAGGCATTGTCTAGACTGCGTAGCCAGGGCGCCAGCGTTGAGGATTACTTGAGACAGAGCGACGCCAAGTTTTTCTATTGCATCGCTCCAGAGTTGAAGAATGTCTGGCGGGCCCGCATGCAGTTTTACAACGGAGAAGATCCGGCCACTGGCTCCGCTGCCGGCTGTGCCATTTCTTATCTCGTTCGGCATGGCTTCGCCGTGTCCGACGAGCAAGTGCACATTCGCCAGGGCATCGAGATCAAACGTCCCAGCTCGATTGAGGTACGCGCAAAATTCGATGGCGTCTCAGTTCGGGAAGTGCGCGTTGCAGGCAGCACTATTTTCGTAGCAAACGGACGCTTTTTCCTTGAGTGATTCACATGCTTTCAACAGGCATCATGCTGCGCAGAGCCAATAACCATGCGGCAAAATCAAAATTCAGTGAATCTCCAGAGAAAAATTCACATCCTCTTCGCTTCATCTTCCCTGTTTACACGCCGCGTTGCAATTCGTACTCTTGGCAAGCGTTCCGGAATTGTGGAACGCAACTTTCGCCGATTACACACAACTGAATGAGAGCCAAAGTGCGCAGACATGCGCGCTTGCAGCGGCTTTTGCAAGGCCTGCCACCTTCCGGAAAATATCCTGAGAAACGCGCAAGCATTGCGCGAGCTGCTTGGTTGTTGCGCTGGCAACCATGTCCCCCGCCTTTGGCTCAACCGCATCCCGCTTGAAACGGGAGCTGCGGCACCGCGCATGTGCGTGGAGGACGATTCGTTTTTCAAAAAGCCTCCACGCGCGCGGATGACGCTGCCTTGTCTCTTGATACATGGATTGCGGCCTAACGAACCCCGTCGCGGGTGCGCACATTTGAAGTGTGCCTGCCAGCAAAACCGCTTCGCCACGCTCGCGAAGCAGTCAGGATGTTATGAGGCCTAGAAAAATTATCCTCTGCGTTGACGACAACGAACAGGCACTCTCCGTTCGCAAATTCTTACTCGAAACCCGCGGATATCGCGTACTTACAGCGCTTTCAGGTGAGGAGGCACTGGAGATCTTTCGCGCCGGCGGAATCGATCTGGTGCTGAGCGACCTGCTGATGCCGCAGATGGACGGCAATGAGCTGGTACGCCGCATGAAAGAGATCACACCCGAGGTTCCGATGATTCTCGTCAGCGGGACGGTAAAGTCCTTCGACCGCGCCAACCGCGCCGATGCATTTCTGCCCAAGGGCGCCTGCAATCCCCTGGAGATGCTGGAGCGAATCCGCATCATGATCGCTCGCAAACGCGGCCCGAAGAAAGCCTCCCTGCGCCCCTACCACGATGTCCACGAAGAACAGCCCGCCGTCGCGGCCATTGCCTAGCCGAGAGAAATATAGGGCTGCATTTACAATCAGAGAGTGCAGCCCATCATCGTCGCAGAAAACGTGTCGAAAATTTATCACGCTGGAAAAATTGAAGTTCCGGCGCTTCGCAATGCTTCCTTCACCATTGAGCCAGGAGAGTTCGTCAGCATTGTCGGCCCATCGGGAAGCGGCAAGTCGACGCTTTTCTACATTCTCGGCGGACTCACACAGCCAACTTCTGGACGGGTCATTATCGATAGCGCTGATTTCAGCTCGCTCACCGATTCGGAACGTACACGCATGCGCAAGACAAAGATTGGTTTCGTCTTCCAGCGCTTCAATCTTCTGCCGACACTCACAGCCATCCAGAACATTGAAATTGCTTACGAAATTTCCGGACGCAACGAACCGCTTGACCGCAGCTATCTCGAACATCTGACGAACCTGCTCGGCATCAGCGGACGCCTGGAGCATCGTCCATCGGAGCTCTCCGGCGGCGAGCAACAGCGGGTTGCACTCGCGCGGGCTCTCATCACACATCCGGCCATCGTTCTGGCCGACGAGCCGACGGGCAATCTCGACAGTAAGAATTCTGAGGCTGTGCTCGATATGCTTTCGCGGTCGAACCGCGAGCTGAAGCAAACGGTGTTGATGATTACGCACAATCCCGAAGCAGCGGCCATCGCCGACCGCATTCTTCATATGCGCGACGGCCAAATTGTCAGCATAGAAGCGGGAAAAGGCCAGTTAGCGACGAAGTAGTCACAGTAGCGATTCGATGCGTTAGTCGTGCTTTTAGGGCGAGTTAACGGCGTAGTGCTCACATTGACCGCCTGCATACGAGCCGATATACTCAATAAGTACCAAGCGGGAGTAGCTCAGTGGTAGAGCATCGCCTTGCCAAGGCGAGGGTCGCGGGTTCAAATCCCGTCTCCCGCTCCAGTCAGCTGCGGCCCCGGTTTCTTCGAAAAACCGACGCAGGCTGGCTTCATCATCGCCTTTGAAGTATGATTTCCTGTCCAAGGCGCGGTACCCAAGTGGTAAGGGAGAGGTCTGCAAAACCTTTATGCGTCGGTTCGATCCCGACCCGCGCCTCCAATCTTCTGAGTGAATCATCTTCAACCTAATTCTTGAGCGAATTGGTCAACCGACCTATTCCTACGCAAACACATTCGCGCCAGTTTTGAAGTACGTCGCCCGTGTTTCCTGCGAATTAATCGGGTGAAACATCTTTGCCTGCAATACTTTCCTCGCAGATATACCCCAATTGCACGTCAAGAACATCTTTCCAAATTTGACAAGAACTAGACGGCAGTTTAACGACAGGTGTCTTCGTGAATTCGTAGTGTTGGTTGCGTAGGGAGGAAACACCATGCGACCGATGACGAGGATGTTTATTTTTGCAGCCGCTCTGGCCAGTTCCAGTGCCGCCTTTGCACTTACGAAGGTGACGGTCAACGTTCCCTTCAACTTTGAATCTCACGGTAAAACCTATCAAGCAGGACGTTATGATGTGAGGCTCGATACAAATCAGGGCGTCATGACACTGACTAACCACTACGACGCGAAACAGTCGGTGATGTGGGCGGTTTCCCCTGCAGAATTTGGTCCGGACGCACCCGTCCTGTCGATGAAATTCGACGACGCGGAGGATGGCTCGCATGCACTGCGCAGCATCCGTCTGGCGACAAGGACCACACCAGTACTGGACGTACGCGAAAGACATGCCGCACAGCGCGAAGTGTCGATTACGGGCGGCCGGTAGTAGCAACCACCCCTTCCAGGAAGAGCCTATGTCTTCATGCTCCGACATAGGCTCTATTTTTTTCTTCGACTAAACCCCGCCTCTATTTCCCCTAATCCCTTCGATTACCCTTAAGGGCGGCGTGCTTATCATCGTGCGGCGTACAGAAACACGCGACGGGATACCGCAAAACTAAGGTCACGAGCTTTCAAATAGCTTGAAACCTTTATATTCTGTAAAACGTTTGAGTAAGAGGGTGACAAACGTGAGCAGAGTAACAAGGCGGACATTTTTGAAGACAGGCGCGGTTGCCGCTGCGGCCTTGGGGTTGAGTCCACGCAAAATATTCGCAGATCCTCTGGGTCTGCCGGTTGGTTTACAGCTTTACAGCGTGCGCAAGCTGCTGCCAAATGACTATGCAGGTACGCTAAAGCAGGTAGGAGCCATCGGATACCGTGACGTAGAAGCCGCTGGCTTCTTCGGGCACAGTCCGGATGAAGTGAAGACGGCGATGAGCAGTGCCGGCCTGCACTGCGTGAGTGCCCACTATTCATTGGCAGACTTGCTGAAGGATGTGGATGGAAACCTGAAGTACGCGAAGGCACTGGGCTTGGAGTATGTGATCTGCTCCTCGCCATCAGTGGCTGACCCTGCAAAACTGGCCAACTATCCTGGCGGCGCCTGGAAGTACTTTCAAACTGGCTTATCTCTGGATGACTGGCGTTGGAATGCGGACCAATTTAACCAGCTTGGGAAAAAGTTCAAAGCCGAGGGGATTCGTTTTGGATATCACAACCACACGATGGAGTTTCGAGATCTAGGTGGTTCCACCGGATATGATGTTCTGCTGAAAGACACCGATCCCACATACGTAACCCTTGAACTGGACTGTGGCTGGGTGACTGCGGCCGGGAAAGACCCTATCGCATATCTGACGCAATATCCGGGGCGCATTTCCATGCTTCATATAAAAGACCTAAAACCAGCAGAAGCTGGAAAGGCTCCAGGTGAGCGCGTGTCTACCGTGCTGGGTAAAGGCACAATTGACTACAAGCCCATCTTCGCTGCCGCGAAAAAGGCGGGGATCAAGCACTACTTCGTTGAGCAGGAAGCGTTCGATGGTGATCCACTGCAGGAATTGAAGGAAGATTATCAATACCTGCACGCGATTCACGATTAAGGCAAATATTCGTCCTCTTGCATTTCATAGTTGAGAGATCCCAGCGTTGCCATCCGCGCCAACGCTGGGCCTTCACTACTCTCAGACTCCCTCACTCATGCAGCAGGAACTCCGGGTTGTCCGGCAGATCGCACGCGAACGGAAGAGGCTTGAAATCGGGCCCGAACTTGAAGATCTTATTTTCCGTGCGGCTTGCAACGTAAAGATTGCCTGAACTGGAGAACGCCATGCCCCCTGCATTTTTCACGTGCAGCCCCGGAACTGGTGTCAGCTTCAGATTGCCGGGATCGCGGGTGAGCTCTGCGTGCAGGATTTCGTTTGCGCCGCTCACGAAAAGTTTATTCCCGTTGGCAACCATGTGAACCGGAGTTTCAACCGGATTGCTCTGGCCGAGATATCTGCCTTCCCGGTTGTACACCTTGATCCTGCCCGCAGGCTGGTCTGCGACGTATAGCGTCCCGTTGGTCCACAGAACCCCGCGCACCGAGTGCTTCTTGGACCCTTCATCGGAGTACTCCAGACCCGCCGGCGCCGCAACCGGCGTCTTCGCCGTTGGGCTGAGCGAGCCTCTGCTGGAAGCGATGAATGTTCCGGCAGAGAACTGGCCGCGCTTCTCCAGCGCAGCGGGAAGCGGTGCAGGCTTCCCGACTCTACCCTCCTCCGTCACCTTCAGGCGCGTAACAACGTTGGTATCCTGGCTCGACACGTAACAGTAGCCCGCATCATCGAAGGTCAGATCGAACGGATGCAGTATGCCGTCGGTTGTCTCCTGCGAGGCGAACTTGCTGACGAAGCGATGGCTCGTCTGTGATCCTTCGTAGCACAGGATGCTGTTCTGCGTTCTGTTGGCAACGACGACGTAGAGATATTTTCCGTGACGATAAATCCCGCGTAGCTCATCCAGAATTAACTCATCCTTATCTTCGAGAATCGCGTGGGAAAGCAATTTTCCATCCTTGTCGAAGGCATGGACATTGTTCCTGAGCGGGTGTTTGCCGGGCTTACCACCGTGAAAGGTAATGAACAGCATTGCGACCTCCTCTGAAACTGAATCTCTGACCCGCACCTCTGAACAGCGGCTCTGACTCCGTCCGCTACCGGCTTCTGACTGGAGGCCAAGTCGACTGCTCCGATGGTGGTGATATTACTGCGAAACGTTTCACAAGGAATACTCACCATCCATTCACATCGTCCTTCCCCCCGGACAAGAGGAGTTGTTATCAGCTCAGACGCTGTTACAAATTCCTTGACAGGACGAGCGCGCGGAGAGTAGCGTCCGGCGATCAACCGTAGAGCAAATCTATGCCGCACCTTCGCGCAGGTAAAGGAGGAATACCATGATCCCCAGTCTCACTGCCACCGTACAGACGGTTTACAGACGTATTTTCGCAAGTCCAGCCTTCCGCGCCACAGCGGCTCGCCGCAGGTTCGCTGGATTCCATTCGAGAGTCATTCACCGGCAAGCAATATTGCTACCCGCGTTGCTGCTTGCCTCCTTGGGAAGCGCTCTCGTAGCGCAGACGCCGGAGATCGAAGCTGCCAATCAAAAACCCGAAAAAGGCTTCTACACGGCGAAGGATCGGCTCAATGCCATGCATTCCGCAGCGCTCTTCCTCCCTGGCAAGGTAAGCGAAGCCGACATCACTGCGGGTCCTCCCCAGCAAAAACATCTGTTTCAGATCCACGACGGCGACAAGCTCATCTGCGACTTCAAAACTCCGGGCAACAAGATGGGTGGCAAGACGCCCAAGTTCGGCTGTCAGATCACTGGTGTCGAATCCGCCGACGGCCAGAAGCAAACTCTGACGTCCGATATCCAGGAAGATGACCCGGTCAAGGTCAAATTCGGCGCGACTGACAATGAGGTGTTTGCAGAGATCGTGGCTACGCGCCTCATGTGGGCTATGGGGTATTACGCAGATGCATGGTATCCCGTCCAGGTGGAATGTCACGGCTGCCCGGAAAATCCTATTTCTGGATCAGGTACAGCCACGACACGCACCTACGCCGTCGCGAACATTGTTCGTAAGCTGCCCGGGAAAAAAATGACCGAAGTCGGCAAAGACGAGCAGGGCTGGAGTTGGAAGGAGCTGGATACGGCCAACGGCCAGCCGGTCTACGAACGCGACGGACTGAAGCTTTTGGCGGCCTTCATCCAGCATAGCGACAACAAGCCTCCCCAGCAGCGTCTGAGCTGCAACAAGGTGGATGTCGATGGAAAGACGCAGCCGCCCACGACTACCTGTGACCGGTCCATCATGCTAGTCCAGGATGTTGGTGCCACATTCGGAAGCGGAGGCTGGTTCACCAGCAACACCTCCGCGAAGATGAACATCGACAACTGGTCCGGCAAGAAGCTCTGGAGAAGCGCTGGCACGGATGCGGCGCCGCACGCCTGCCAGGCAAATCTGCGCAAGAGCCTCACCGCGAAGGATGGCCTGAGCGATCCAAAGATCAGCGAAGACGGACGCCGCTTCGATGCAGGCCTCATGTGCCAGCTCTCCGATCAGCAGATCGAGGCGCTCTTTCGGGCAGCACGCGTCGCGGCGATGCCGAAATATCACAATCAGGACGGCAGCTTCAAGCCCGGAATCGACGAAGCATCGGTCGTGCATCAGTGGGTCGAAGCTTTCAAAAAGAAGCGGGAAGATATCGCAAACGCCCGCTGCGAATGGAAGGACAAACCTGCCGACCTAGCCCTGATCGACAACCCCATGGGCCTCGCCGAGGTGCCGAACTTCTGTTCCTCAAAGCCCTTTTAAGCTGCATCTCGGAGTCATGAATCGCATCAAGGAGGGAGGTCCCGCCATGCGCAAATTTGTGTTCATAGTTCTTCCGCTCGCATTCGCGTTGTCCAACTGCCTCGCGCAGAGCAGCGGCTGCAGCGTTCCTGAAAACATGACGAAGGCTCAGAAGCTGCCCTGTCTGAAGGCCGGCGTCATCATGCTCGACCAGCCCACGCTGACTGCCGCGCAGATACAGAACGGTCCGGACTTCGATCCCGCGGACCCCGGATCGAACCATTTCTCCTGGTTCACTGCCGACGAGACCATCTCCTGCTACTTCCGCCCTCACTATGCCTTCGCCAAAGTGCCCGGCGACAGCATGAAATTTCAGTGCTGGCAGATGACTCCGCAGGGCGGTTTCTACAGCACCAAAGGTGATCCTATTCAGGAAAGTGCTGTGAAAGTCGTCATCAGCAAGGATAATAGCGGGGAAAAATCAGCTGCCCTCTTTCCTGCGGATGACACTGCAGATCAACACCAAATCAAAGCGGACCATTTCAAGATCAAATATCTGAAGCCGCCATTCCCTGCGCACAATCCGCGTTTCAACGAGGTCTTCACGGGTGTGGCAACCACACGCCTGATGTGGGTGCTCGGTTTCCCCGCCGATCATATCTACCCTGCTGGGGCAGCCAGTTGCATCGGGTGTTCCGACGATCCCTTTGGCAAGAAGCTGACCGAGAACAAAGCCTCTCTCCAAGATGCGCCCACGGTCTTCAAAATTGTAAGCGCTGAACGGGAACTGCCGTGGGATGAGATCAACCCCGATGACGATGAGACCTGGTCGTGGAATGACGCTGCGCGGTTTTACTCCGATGGCGAATGGACGCATGAGCAAAAGGTAGGATTTGACGCCTATCGGCTGGCCCTGGGACTGCTCCATTACTTCAATGCGCTCCCGCAGCAGAATCGCCTGGATTGCGCGGAGTGGGCCAATGACAAATCCGCGAATGGAAAGACCTGCCTTAAGCCTGTCTTCTATGTGCATGACCTGGGCTCTACGTTCGGCAAGAAACGCAGTGTTCTTGATCTGTTCGGAACGAATCCGCGCGGCATTTTCAGCGCCTATTCGCAACAGACTGTCTTTACGAATGCCGCCAGTTGCCAGCTTCGGGACGCGCTGCTTGGAGACAAGCAGATTCTCAAGGAGTCACAGGATGTCATGATCCAGCGGCTTACGAGGCTCGACCGCGATACCGTGAAGAGCATCTTTCGAGTTGCGCGATTCGACATTATGGATCAGGAGCAGGTGAAGCGTCTCCGCGCCAAAGGAGTTCCCGATACCAGCGAGGCCGCTCTCGATGAGTGGACAGACACCTTCATGAAGAGGATCGAGGAGATCCGCACAGCACAGAACTGCAAGGCGAACTAAGCCAGCCCAACGCTTCCAGGGTATTCCTGGCAATCCGTTTACGATCAGCGGTTGGCAGACATCGGAACAACTGCCGTGAATGCTAAAGTGAAGCAATTGGTACTGTCTCATCGAATGCTCTGGACTCGGGACATCAAGCGCCGATATTCAGGCCCAATCCTGTTCGTCAACAACCGCGATTGTTTCCCCGTAAAAATCACCCTTGACCACAGCATTCCTTTAGAACGCTCGGCTCGAAATGATGCACTCCTTCGTGTCATGAAAACAACTTGTTGACTCTAGTTCCACATTAGAGATATTTGCATGACAATGTTTCGTTGCTTACGCAACGTAGTGGGCCCATTCTGTGTAGCATCCCCGACTTGACAGAAAAAGAAATGCCAAAGGAGTAACAAATATGTTCCTTCGTAGACGTCTGCAGCAAATGTGTATGTCGCTTGGAACTTGTGCCCTCATGGTAAGTTCCGGACTCGCAGCCTCCTCCAGCCAGTCGACCAATCTCGGTCCTGAAGATCAATCCAAGCAAATCTCAGTCACTGTTTGGTTAAACCTGCACAACAAAGCCGCCCTGGATGCGATGGTTCAGGGAATGTATGACAAGACCTCACCGAACTATCACAAATTTCTCACAATGAAGGAGTTTAAAACCCAATTTGCACCAACTGCGAAAGACGCTGCTACGGTTCGCGATTTCCTTACGACCCATAATATGAAAGTCACATCGATTGACAGGAATAACCACTTTGTTGTGGCGCAAGGAAGCGTTGGAGATGCACAAACGGCATTTCAGACAAAGATCAATCGCATGATGATTAACGGCGTAGCCCACCATGTAAATGCAACTCCACCTGCAATAGCGGGGCCTGCTGCCGCACTTGTCTCTACAGTGCAAGGATTGAGCGACCTCAATTATCACGCGAATGTGAAACCATCCCAGAATCCTGAAACCGGCGTGCCTTTTGCTGGAGTGTCCCCTACAGCCGTGGGAGCCGATGGATTGTTCTTCAGCGGCGAGTGCCTGCGTCCGCCTGAGGTGGTTACCTTCACCACTGGAGGAAGCACTCCGAAAGCGATCTATGCCGGCAACAGGTATGGCGCGAACATCAACAGCCCCGCGCCCAATCTGCCGTCATGCGGTTACGATGCAGCCGAAATGCAAAAAGCCTACGGCTTGAATAATGTCTATAAAGCCGGTTTGGATGGAGCAGGCCAGACCATCATGATCATTGACGCTTTTGGCTCGAATACCATCGTGGCGGACACGAATCTGTTCTCCTCTCTGAATGGATTGCCCCCGCTTACATCATCGAATTTCACAATTTTCACCCCGAACGGCTCCGCTACCTGCACCAGCACGAACGGGTGCATTGCCGGCAACTGGCAATTTGAGACGACGCTCGATGTTCAGTGGGCACATTCGATTGCTCCCGGCGCTAACATAGTCCTGATCCTCGGGGCGGACAACTCATTTACGAATCTCGATATTGCAAATCTGTTTGCAGTCGAAAATGGATTTGGCACCGTGCTCTCTAACAGCTTTGGGATTTCAGAGATAGCGCTCGTAGAGCTGGACCCATCGGAGCTTGTCGTTGAGAACGGCATTTCTGAAATTGCTGCGGCCCTGGGAATTTCCCAAAATGTCTCCACCGGAGACTCAGGCGATCAGCTTGCCACGAACACTGCCGACTTTGGTATTCCTTCGGTCTCTGTGCAGGCGAATGCTGATTCCCCATTCGCAACCGCGATTGGAGGCACCAGCACATTCCTCGACTCCAAGAGCAATATCGAATTGCAGACCGGCTGGGGCATGAACTTTGCCCGCATCGCCGAAGCCACTCCAAACCCGCCCACGATTCCGCCTCTTCTTTTCGGCTTTCAGAGTGGAGCCGGAGGTGGGACCAGCGTCGTTTACGCCAAGCCTAAATTCCAGAAAGGAAATACGACCGGTGGCGTTAAGTTCCGTCAGGTGCCGGATATTTCCATGAATGCAGACCCTGAAACCGGAAACGAAATTGTTGTCACACCCACCAGCGTTCCGGGCGACGAACAACTTGTGGAAGTCTTTGGTGGCACGAGTCTGTCTTGCCCGATGTTCTCCGCTTTCTGGGCAATCGCGAATCAGGCGGCTGCTGCAGAAGGTTTAGGGCCGCTGGGGCAGGCTGCACCCATTCTCTACGAACTATCTGGCAATGCGATCACGGACGTTAACGTAAAGGCAGTTGATACGCTGCTCAACGTGACGGGCACGATTTTCAACCCGCCGAATCCGCCATCGTTTCAAAGTGCGGCGGCTCTGGCCGGACCTCAGGCACCCACAACGCGATTTGTGAGCGCTTTGTTCCAGAGCTCCTCATCCACTCGATGGGACGTGTTCACCTTCGGGACAGATTCGTCTCTGGCCACTGGCCCCGGGTGGGATAACGTCACAGGACTGGGCACCCCGAATGGTATGACGTTCATCAACAAAGTGGTGAAGGCAGTCAAGTAGACTCACTGTGAATTATCCTGGTGGGCCGCCGATCGGGCGGCCCACTTTTTGATCATGCCTTCTCTAAGTCTGGGGTAGGTATTCTCGGCTCATAACCACATAGCCTTCCCGAGCAGTTTTCTTGCCGCGTTCGCGGTATAGCTGCTCATCACGAGGCTGCCAGGTATCGAGGCCGTCCACGTAGCGGTTGTACATGCAGAAGGCGGCTGCAATCAGAATCGTATCGTGGATCTCGGTATCGCTCGCGCCCCGCACACGTGCCGCTTCTACATCCGTGGTGGTAACGCATTTTCCACCCTTCTGTACCTTGGCTGCGATCACCAGCAAGGTCTTCAACTTCTCTGAGATATCGGCGGACTGAAAATCGGCTTTCACCCGTTTCACCAGATCATGATCATCGTTCAGACAAGCTGCGGCAATCGAGCCGTGAACGGTCTGGCAGAAATAGCAGTCATTCAGGCAAGAGACATAGGTTGCGATCAGCTCACGGTCTCCCTGTGGCAACGAATTGGGTGCATGAAGTAAAACTTCTGCAAGTTCGTTGAGCGGCTTTGCCGTCTCAGGGCGAAAAGCCATCGCGCTGCGTATACCCTGCAATCCTTCGGGCAAGTTGATGTGAGGCATCGTAAGTTCTCCCGGACTCCGAAAGCATACGCGATCCAACACCGTGCCTGCAGGTGGAATCCTTTCTCAACCTTAAGGCTGAAGACAGATTCCCCACGGGTTTGTAGGATTCGCCTGAAGTTCCCCCGAATGTTTGTTCGCAGCAGGCGACGCCTGCACGCGGCTGCGTAGGGCCGTGTTCTTACGATGTCGGAGTCTTGACCTGATGCGCTTTTATGTCCGGATTGGACTGGTGTCTTACCTCTTCGCGTTTGTTTCGCTATTACACGCTCAACTACCCAGCGGTTCTATCAGCGGGATCGCAACCGACCCAAGTGGAAAGCTCGTGCAGGGCGCCCATGTAACGGCCACCGATGAGTTGCAAGGAACGTTGCGTGAGACCAACACAAATGCAGATGGCTCATTCACATTGTCGAACCTGGCTCCAGCCAGCTACACGGTCGTGCTGGCGGCAACGGGATTCTCCGACGTTCAGTACAGCCACGTGCAGGTCGAAGCAGGCAAGGCGATCACTCTGGATACGACAATGAATGTCGCCGGGCAGACCAGCAGGGTAGATGTGAGCAGCAACAGCAGCCAGGAAGTGGACTTGACGCAGTCTATGCTGCAAGGCCAGATCACATCGAAAACGATCCAAAGCATACCGCTCAATGGAAGAAATTTTCTTGAGCTGGCCTTCCTCCTGCCCGGAAACAGGCCGGCCCCTAACTTTGATCCAACAAAAACCAATACCGTTGAGGTTAGCTCCGCTGGTGGATTCGGCCGCGGCGGCAATATTTTAGTGGATGGAGCCGATAACAATGACGAGGTCGTTGGAGGAACGCTATCGAATTTTCCTGAAGACTCCATCGCTGAGTTTCAGATCGCAACGGCTCGCTTTACGGCAGAAGTGGGACGCTCCGGCAACAGCATCATCAATATCATCACGCGCTCAGGTGAGAACCAGACACACGGCTCTGCATTTATCTTCGAGCGCAACCGGCACCTGCAGGGCCTGCCCGCCACCTTTGATCGTTCGCAGCCTGTGCCACCCTTTGACCGCGAGCAATTTGGAGGATCGATCGGCGGCCCATTCTACAAGGACAAACTCTTCTACTTCAGTTCGGTTGAATACCGCAACCAGAATGCAGCCATCCAGACTGGTACGCGCGTTTTCAGTGACGCGCCTTACGAAGATTCTCCTTTCTACGGCCACATCATCAATACAGCCGCGTCCGCTCCGCTGCGCGACCTGCTTCTCTCCAATCGCGTCGACTATCATCTGAACGAAAGCAACATGTTCAGCCTTCGGTATAGCTTCAACCGCTCGACTGACACAGCGCAGGCAACCGCGGCCCAATCCACCCCCTTCTCTACTGCGGCGGAAAGACAGAATGCGCTGAACCGCTTCAATTCGGCGGTAGCAACCTGGACCAGGGTTATCGGCTCGAAGATGACGAATTCCCTGTCGGTCCACTACGACAACTTCTACAACGACATCCCTCCATTCCCTGACAATGCCTCCACTACCAATCCTTCGCTGAATCTGACGAATGAGCTGCTATTTCCGGATCTCGCTGACGGTGCAAATTTCAATCTTCCCCAAGCAACGCACATGGATCGGTATCAGTTCCGTGACGGTTTCACCACCACTCTTGGCAGACACACGCTGCATGCGGGCGCAGAGTTTCAGCACTACCGCGTAAGCGGGCTAATCAATGTCTTCGGCAGCGGCTCAGTAATCCTGGTATCGGACTTCGGCTTCCAGGACCTGAATGGCGACGGCGTCGTGAACGACCTGGACATACCGGTCGCCGTAGGCATCCACAGCACAGCGCCGATCATTCCAGTGCCTATTCCGAAGATCACAAATAACTACACCGGCTTATATGTGCAGGATGACTGGCGCGTATCCCCTCAGCTGACACTCAACCTCGGCCTACGCTGGGAGTATGACTCGGACGCGACGGGCCAGGGGGCTGCCCATCAGCCATGCCCCTCGCTCACAAGTGTTCCAACCCAGCCGTGCACCTGGATGGCAAATGTGCTTCCTCTGCACAAAGATCCAGACACGAAAGACTTTGGTCCGCGTGTCGGCTTTGTTTACGATCCCTTCGGACGCGGCAAGACCGTCCTGCGTGGCGGCTATGGAATCTACTACGACCGCGTCATTCTTGAAGCAGGCTCGAAGGAGTTGGTCCAGAATGACCGCGCATTAACGGTGACACAATACGGCGGCTCAAACTGCGTGATTCCCGGCACGGGTGCGCCACCGGCACTCGACAATTGCTTTGCTCCCGGTGCGCTTTTCGCGCCTGGCACTCCTACCATCACCACAGCCTTCAGCGGACCACATCAAACCGGCGGGGTCGGAATCGTTGCGCTTGGCCCCAGGTCGCATCATCCATTGTTCCAGCAGGTTTCTATCGGGACGCAGCAACAGATAGCCAGCAACTGGCTGATAAGCGCCGACGGATTGCATGTCTTTGGCCAGCGTCAGCTGATCGGCAGCCTTCTCCGCAGCACCACATCGACTTCTCCGTACATCCAGTGTCCAGGCGGAAACCAGCTTTGCCTCATCACCGATCCGCTCTCTGGAATTACGGATAGCGTAACCATCATCGACTCTTCCGCAAAGAGCTGGTACGACGGGCTGCTTGCGAGCGTGAGCCGGCGAGCGGCTCGTATCGGACCCGTGACCTACAACTTCAACATCAGTTATACGCTGTCAAAGACGTTCGACTACTCCGACGACGACCAACTCGAGAATGGCAACAAAGATGAACAAGTGAACCTGGTGGAAGGCACCGCCGGCCTGCGCAAGGAAAAGGGCTACGCTCTCACCGATGAGCGTCATCGCATTACTTTCTATGGAGAGGCAAAGCTTCCTTACGACTTCAGCTTCGCGCCGCTCTACACCTTCGGCTCCGGTGTCCCGACAGATACTTTTCTCCCGGGAACTGCGAATATCTCCGGTGCATCAGGCTCGCGTCTCCCCATTTTGCAGCGCAACGCCTTAGGCCGCCAAATCAAGAACAGTGGCCAACTGAACGCAGCGATTGATCGCTGGAATGCATTGCCATCGTGCCCCGGAGTCTATCCATGCAATGCCGGTGGCCCCATCGCGCATGTTCCGAGTGGCGTCAACTACTTCAGCCCTTTCAGCTCGCTTGATCTACGGTTGCGAAAGGATTTCCGCTTCCAGGAAAAATGGACACTAAGCCTTATCGGAGAAGGCTTCAATCTATTGAACGAAGTCAATGTGCGTGGCACGAGCAATGCAAACTTTGCAGGGCGAAATATCTCGATCAGCCCTTTCGCGGCGAGCGCACCCGTGCAAACTAATTTCTTCCAGGCGGACACGATCGCGGGCGGTTTCTTTGGATCCGGCGGTCCACGCGCCTTTCAATTCGCTGCAAGGCTGGAGTTTTAAGTGATGGTGACACCCGAGTACCAGCAACTCGCTGAGCGAGAGTCGTCCGCGCCTGTGCAGGCTGCAAACCTGTCTGTCGTCGATGAAGCCGACGCGTCGCCTGAGGTCGCAGAGCTTTATGCCCAATTTCGCAAGACGTTCGGACGGCCACAGATACCAGGAATCCTGCAATGTTTCGCAACACACCCTCTGTTGCTGGAACATATGATGGGGCTCGCTCAATCGATGCTCTTTACAGACGGAGCTCTGGGTCGCCTGCAAAAGGAGTTGATTGCGACAGCGGTCTCTTCCCGGAATCGTTGCGCCTACTGCGCGGACAGCCACGGCTTCTTCCTCCGTGTTCACGACGGATCGCCGGGTTTGCTCGAAGCGGCGATGGCATGCGATACAAACTCCCAGTCGTTTGATCCCGCACAGAGCGCGCTGATTTGTTTTGTGCAAAAGATTACGGATGACTCGGCGTCTATCACGTCGGATGACGTTGCATCGCTTCGAGCATCTGGCTGGACTGATCTACAGATTGCAGAAGCGATCCATGTCACGGCACTTTTTGCCTGTTTCAATCGCGTCGTGAATGCGTTCGGTCTGCCCTCTCAGGATCTGCTTAGAACCTACAGCCCCGAAACTGAGAGCGTCGCAGAAAGAGGAGACCGGTGAGCACCCGCGCCATTCCTTTACCGCCCGAAGACGAAAGCTCCATTCACTATGCCGGCTGGCCCGTAGCTGCTGCCGCTTTTGTGGGCGTCATGACCAGCTTCGCGCCCATCGTGCCCTACACCTTCAGTTTGTTTTTGACCCCATTGCATGCGGCCTTCGGCTGGCAGCGGGAGGCCATGTCTGGAACGTTCGCTTTGGCCGCTATTACTGTCGCCCTCGTCTCTCCGGGAATCGGAGTTTTGCTTGATCGCTTTGCGCCTCGCCGCATCATCCTGCCTTCAATCGTCATATTCGCCGTGGCGTTGGCTTCGCTCAGCACGCTCAGTTCAAACATTCACCGGCTCTATCTCACCTTCTTCGTCCTAGGACTCGTCGCAAACGGAACGGCACAATTCGCCTACACGCGAACCATTCTTACGTGGTTTCGCAAGCACAGGGGATTTGCGCTGGCATTGATTCTTACCGGAAGCGGTACCGGCTCCATCCTCATTCCTCCTATCACGCAATGGGTGATCGATCACCACGGCTGGCGCGATGCTTATCTCACGCTAGGTGGCATCGCCCTGCTCGGATTGCCGCTCACAGCGCTTCTGGTGCGAAACCGGCCAGTTCCTATAGATCGTGCCGACGAAAGCCTGGCATCAGGCGTGACCGTAGCCGCAGCCTTGAAAAGTGCGCCGTTCTGGATACTCGCCACCATCATCATGCTCTCGGCGTTCAGTGAGAATGGCCTGGTCACCAACATGGCGGCAATGCTGACCGAGCGTCGTATTACCGCCGCTGCCGCGGCATTGGCGCTCTCGGTTCGCGGCGGCGCGGGAATCATCGGCAGGCTTTGCACCGGTTTCCTCATCGATCGCTTTCCCCCTCAGCGTATTCAGACATTCATCCTTCTGCTCTCCGCTGTGGGCACACTGATTCTTGCTTTCGCGCAAATGTCGCCGGCGTCTCTGATTGGAGCGGCTTTGCTCGGAATCGGTCTCGGTAGCGAAGCCGACGTCGCTCCTTACCTGCTCGCGCGTTATTTCGGACGGAAGCATTTTTCTGTGCTATATGGTCTTACCTGGACCGCATATGCCGTGGGCGGTGCAACTGGACCGATGGTAGTGGGACATCTCTACGACCGCGCGGGCGCATATCTGCCGATCTTTATTGTGGGCCTGGCCGGCGTTGCCCTTGCTGCGGCGATTCTCAGTCTGTTCCTGCGTCACGACCCTAACGCGGTTGTCGGAAATCCTGAAGGATTGACGGTAGCCGGAATCACGCTGGAGGAATAAACATGCCCCATATCGCACTGCCCGAAGAGATGCCAGGTATCACAGCTGGCTTCGCCTTCCGCCCCGAAACCGCCAAGCCGATGCGTGAGCTCGCCCACATCTTACTGCACACATCCGGCAATGAGGGATTTAGCTCACGCGACCGGGAGCTGATTGCCGCCTTTGTTTCTTCGCGAAATACCTGCTACTTCTGCCAGACAAGCCACGGCGCAGCTGCGAGTCACCTCAACGATGGAAATGGAAGCCTCATCGAGGCTGTCTGCGTAGACTACAGAAACGCAGAGATCACGCCCAAGCTAAAAGCCCTGATGGCCATCGCCGAACAGGTTCAGATTGACGGAAAGAGAGTTACAAAACAATTGGTGGAGGAGGCGCGAGAGCAAGGCGCAACCGACCTCGATATCCACGATACCGTTCTGATTGCTGCGGCCTTTTGCATGTACAACCGTTACGTGGATGGTTTGGATACTTGGCAACCGCGCGGTGACGCAATGTATGTCGAGATGGGTAAGCGAATGGCGGAAGAGGGATATGCCAGGTAAACAATCTCAAACGAGGTTGGCTATTAGCTTCCTGAAACAGGAAGCTAATAGCGATTCATGCGGCGGGAAGGCAAGAGTTTAAGTCTTGACCGTTAAATCCAACACAGCCAAGTCTCTAGGCAAGTTTACCGTTGAGCCATGATCGAAGATCGCCAGCCTGCAGCCTGACTCCGATGAAGAACTGCCCGAAGAGAGCGTAGATGGCACTCACTTCGTCAAATCGCATCTCGTAGATGAGTTTCTTGAAGACAATAGGGTCCTCAGCAAACAGGTCGACGCCCCATTCCCAATCGTCGAAACCAATCGATCCGGTAATGACCTGCCGCACCGAATCGGCGTAGCGGCGACCGATCATTCCGTGCTCGTGCATCATACGCTGACGATCGGCCATCGCCTCGGTATACCAGTTCTGTGCTTCGCCGCGCCTCCGGTCCATCGGATAGAAGGATAGATATTTCGCAGGCGGAATCGAGGGGAAGAGCCGCTGCGCCATTGCGCTTGATTGGCGTGCTACAACCTCCTGCACACCTGCATTCCATTCGACGGAGCCTTGCGCTAACCCCTTCTCCGCGAGAGCGGCGTAGGTCTTTGCCGAGGACTCATAGAGACCAAGTTCGACGATGGACAGGTACGAGTGCTGCGGTTGCAGAAAGCCATTCAGACGGGTTTGAGCGAGTTCGAGTTCGAGTCGGTTAAGCTCGGCGAACGAGTCTCTGAAATGAATGAAAAGAAGATCTCCTTTGTGTCCCAGTAGAGAATAGATCGCGGACTGATTTCTTACCGGTTCGCCAGATCCCTTCTCCCACGCTCGAAAAAGTTCGACAGCCTCGGTTTCTATTTTGCGTTGATCCTCCACAGGGAGTTTCTTCCATGACTCCCAATCAAACCGAAACATTTGATGAAGAACGCTGGAACCTTCAAGCGTAATTGGAACACTTGGCAACTCAGGCACGGTATTTCCTCCAATCGATAGCGCCATCTCAAATGATAACGAACTTTATTTATGCCGAAACCGCCCGGTGGGTGTTCCGACAATGTAGAGCAAGGCAGCAATCATCGTCACAAGGGCGATGAGTCGCAGGCCCATGAAGTAATAGGACAGAGGAAATGAGATCGAACTTAGTAGTACTTGATTCACTTTGAGCTCACTGCATAAAGATGATCTGGTCTCTCCTCTTTTTACGTTAATTGACCTGCACCTCGGACGCCATGACCAGAATCCCGCATTTTGCGACATGAGGGCTTCTCACAGGACGGCGTTATGAACGTGTCCGAAAACGACTGATATGTGTCGTGGCGATTCCAGACGCAGAGCTTTAAGGTGCGGTTATGGGCAATATCACCCGGCAGTGATAGGCAAAGAACGCCGCTCGCATAACGAATCGTTCTCTTTCGCAACCGTTTTGAGGGCTTCCGCTACGGCCCGAGGTGAGGGAGCTTTCAAGCAATCAATAACCAACCACAAAAGAGAGGAGAATCATGAAAAAACTGACAACAGCGTTCGGCGCTCCGGTGGATGACAACCAGAATATTAAAACCGCTGGCAAACGCGGTCCGGCCTTACTCGAGAACGTGTGGTTCATCGAGAAGATGGCACACTTTGACCGCGAGGTGATTCCGGAGCGGCGTATGCATGCCAAGGGCGCAGGCGCTTTCGGAACCTTCACCGTGACGCACGATATCACAAAGTACACAAAGGCCAAGATCTTCTCCGAGGTCGGCAAGGCGACCCCGATGTTTGCCCGCTTCTCGACTGTTGCCGGTGAGCGCGGTGCAGCCGACGCCGAGCGTGACATCCGTGGCTTCGCGCTTAAGTTCTATACCGAGGAAGGTAACTGGGACCTGGTTGGAAACAACACCCCCGTCTTCTTCATTCGTGATCCTCTCAAGTTCCCTGACCTCAACCACGCCATCAAGCGCGATCCGCGAACCGGCATGCGCAGCGCAGATAGCAACTGGGACTTCTGGACGAACCTTCCCGAGTCGCTGCACCAGGTCACGGTTGTCATGAGCGATCGTGGAATCCCGCGCTCCTTCCGCCATATGCACGGCTTTGGCAGCCACACGTACAGCTTCATCAATTCGGAGAACAAGCGTTTCTGGGTGAAGTTCACCTTCAAGACCCAACAGGGCATCCAGAACCTCACGGATCAGGAAGCGGAAGCCCGTGTGGGTAAGGATCGCGAGACCCACCAGCGCGACCTCTACGAGGCCATCGAGAGAGGCGAGTTCCCGCGCTGGAAGCTGTATGTGCAGATCATGAATGAGGAGGATGCGAACACCTATCATATCCACCCGTTCGATCTCACCAAGGTCTGGCCTCACGCGGACTATCCTCTGATAGAAGTCGGCGTCATGGAGCTGAACAGGAACCCGGAGAACTTCTTCGCGGATGTCGAGCAGGCTGCCTTTGCTCCGACAAACATCATCCCCGGAGTCAGCTACTCGCCGGATCGGATGCTGCAAGGACGTCTGTTCTCGTACGGCGACGCGCAGCGCTACCGCCTCGGCGTCAATTACTTTCAGGTTCCGGTGAACGCGCCCAAGTGCCCGTTCCACGCTTATCATCGTGACGGTGCGATGCGCGTCGACGGAAACTATGGCGGCGCGACCAGCTACGAACCAAACCGTCATGGCGAGTGGCGGGGGCAGCCGGACTACTCGGAGCCGCCATTGGCAATCAACGGAGATGCGCAGAAGTTTGATTTCCGCGAGGACGATGACGACTACTACTCGCAGCCGGGCAACCTCTTCCGCATGTTCAGCCCGGAGGAAAAGCAGCGCCTGTTTGAGAACACGGCTCGCGCTCTCGGACCGGCCTCCAAAGTTGTCCGGGATCGCCATGTAGCGAACTGCACCAACGCGGACCCGGCTTACGGCGAAGGTGTTGCAAAGGCTCTTGAAGCTTTCCTCGCAGAACGGAAGTAGCCCGGCGTGACCTCTTTAACCTCGTAACCTGCCACACCTGGCTCCGTAACAAGCTCTCTGTTGCGGAGCCGTTTTTTCATTGCATCTACTGGATGGTCATCTTTAATAAACATGCTCGTGTCATCTCTGATGCCGGAAAAGCCCTGCTGAACGGTCGAGTCGCTCTTTAACGCCAAAGTAATTGCTACTCGAGAACACAAACCTGGCATCTCGATCGGGCGAAAGAAAGTGCTGGATATACTAGCTGCATCGTTATACGCAAGGTCTGGCCATCATGTCCCTTCGCAACTTGTGTTCTGGCATCCTCTCTTTTCTGCTCCTTGTGCATGCCGCACAGGCGCAATTCAACTCCACGCCCACCCAGGGCGTTCCGACTCCCAACGCCAGTGGCGGATACATCCGTGATTCCCGCCAGCATCCTGCCGAGCCCTCCCGTGACAATGCTTTTTCCATGACCATTAACCGCTACGGCATTGCGGCTACCCTTCAGACTCTCGCGTCGCAGGCCAGTGCTACGATCCTCTCCAAAGGAGGCAATGCCGTCGATGCGGCGATCGCGGCAAATGCGGCCGTCGGCGTTATTGAGCCGATGATGAACGGCATCGGGGGAGACCTTTTCGCCATCGTATGGGACCCGAAAGAGAAGAAGATGTACGCCCTCAACGCAAGTGGCTGGTCCGCCAAGGCCGAGACCATCGACACCATGAAGGCCAAAGGCCTTACAAAGATGGACGACAGTAGCATCTATGCTGTTACCGTTCCCGGAGCCGTTGCCGGCTGGGAGGCCCTGCACGCAAAGTTCGGCAAACTGCCACTCGCTGTCGACCTTGCCCCTGCTATTGCTCTGGCTGAGAATGGCTTTCCTGTCACTGAGACTGACTCAGACAACTGGGCCGAATACGGCGTGCAATTCAAGGACCGGGCGGCCTTCGCTTCTGCCTTTCTTCCTGATGGAACCTATCCGCGCGTCGGGCAGATCTTCCGCAACCCCGACATTGCCAACAGCCTTCGCCTGATCGCGAAGGACGGCGCCGACGCTTTCTACCGTGGCCCTATCGCTGATGCCATTGTCCGCCTCTCCGACCAGAACAACGGCTTTCTCACCAAAGCCGACTTCGCCGATTACAAGCCCGAATGGGTAGAACCCGTTTCCACTACGTACCACGGCTGGCGCATCTACGAGACTCCTCCGAATACCCAAGGCATCGCCGCTCTTTCCATGCTCAACGTCATGGAGCTCTATCCGCTTCGCGAGTGGGGACATGACTCAGCTAAAACACTGCACATCGAAATGGAGGCCAAGGCACTGGCCTATTCCGACATGCTTCACTATGTGGGCGATCCTCGCACCGACGACATTCCCACTCAAAAGCTCATCTCTAAGGAACTCGCGAAAGAACGTGCCAAAGGTATTACCGAGAAGGCCAACTGTAAGGTACTTCCCTCCGATCGCAAGGAACAACTCGACAAGTTGCAATCCGACACCACGTATCTCGCCACCGTCGATCGCGACGGCATGGTCGTCTCGTTCATTCAATCGAACGCGGGCAACTTCGGCTCTGGCCTTGTCGCTGAGCACACCGGCTTCGTTCTGCAAAATCGCGGCAGCGGCTTCTACATGGAGCCTGGCCAACCAAACTCGCTTGCAGGTCACAAGCGTCCGCTGCACACGATTATCCCCGCCATGATGCAGAAAGATGGCCAGACCATCGGCTTCGGTATTATGTCCGGCTTCAACCAGGCCCAGGCTCACGCGCAGTTCGTTGCCAACGTTGTTGACTTCGACATGAATATCCAGGCGGCGATGGATGCTGCCCGCTTCAACAAAGGGAACTCCGGCTGCGCCGTCAATCTTGAGGACGGCTACCCACGCGAGGTCCTTGAGCAACTCGCCTCGCAAGGTCACCAGATTAACCTCGTACCGCGCTACTCACAGGTGATGGGACGCGGCAATGCCGTCATGCACGACGACACTCTAGGCGTAAATTTCGGCGCCTCCGATCCGCGCGCCGATGGACAGGCCATTCCTGAACAACCGCCCTATTAACGAGAAGCCGCCTAATGCGCGTCCTTCCCGACGGCAAGCCAACAAGCTGGTGGAGAAAGTGGACTCGACATTCAATCCGCCGCCGAGATTCCCCCGGCGAAACGCCGATTAGCAAACACTGGCCGACTTTCCGGCACTGATCGTCAAAAATAGTCAGGCAACGCAGACCTGCTCGCTGTAAGCTTCTCCTTCACTCGTGCGTTGTGTGACCGGGATGGATCCCTCATGGGACAGGCGCTTATCTGGCATCCGTTTCCTCCTGGACCACAGGGAGATATCTATGTCTTTGTTGACCTGGGGGATGATTGGAGCGGGAATCGCCGTGCTGGTAGCCGGACTCTTTCTTGTCCGGGCGCGGTTCGCGGCAGCTTCGGGCGCCGGTAGAGTTCTGGTGCTGGGGCCCGTCTTTGAAGCCGTCGCGCTGGCGATCTTTGCCGCAGAACATTTTCTGGCAGCACGCGATCTCTCAGCCATTGTGCCGCGCTGGATACCGGGAGCCCTGTTTTGGACTTATTTTGTGGGCGCGGCTCTGCTGGCTGCGGCCATCAGTTTCATCACGTGGCGATATGTGCGCTGGTCGGCGTCCCTGCTCGCAGTATTATTCCTGATCTTCGTCGCCACAATCCACTTGCCCAACTTGACGAAGCACTTACATGAGCGGCTGTTCTGGACGATTGCCGTGCGTGAAACGGCCTTCGCCGGAGGAGCGATGGTGCTGGCAGGCAGCCTATGGCCGCGCGGGAGATCGGCAGGCACTACGCTCATCCTGTTGGGCCGATTCGTTGTCGCGTGTACCTTCGTCTTCTATGCAATCCAGCACTTTCTCTTCCCCCTGTTCGTGCCAGGTGTTCCCTTGGGGAAGATGACGCCTGCCTGGGTGCCAGCGCCGACGCTGCTTGCCTATATCGTTGGCATAACTTTGCTCGTCGCGGGCGTTGGCCTGACGATTCGCCGCAATGGCCGCACCGCCGCGGCCATTGCAGGCACAGTACTTCTGCTACTCACGATCTTCTTCTACGTTCCGATCCTCCTATTGGAGATCCGCTCTCCACTCGCGGTGGAAGGTGTCAACTATGTGGGCGATACCTTCCTGTTCGCAGCAACAGCCTTGTTGGCGGGTTTCGGCGCGGACTGACCGTTCCTCCTCTATGACTGATTTGTCTTCTGACTGACGAAGCAGAATTATCGTTCGCGCCTGGCTGCGTCCGCATCTGCCGCCAGCTCGTGCAATAGCCTGAAGAACGCCTTCGGCTGACCGATGAAGAGTCCCATTGCCGTAAGGAAACTGACTACGTTTCCGGCGATCCCCTTTGTTTCTGTGGGACGGATGATTGAGCATGGCGGGAGTTTGCGGCTCAGGAACGGGCATGGCTCGGGCATGATCAGGTTCGTTTGGAATGTCTCGCCGCCAAACGGCGGAGAATTCAGATCTGGAAAAGTTACCGATACTCCTGTCACCGGATCCTTTGCGGTAAGAGGAAGGGCGTTGCCCGCCTTGTCCGACCAGGTTTGAAAGTGCATGGTTTCGGTGGGGCCAATGCTGATCAGAATTCGCAAGACCTCAACGCTGGTGGCTCGCTGCGCCATGGCGGGATAGAGACTGTTGCCACCTTGTTCGATTGTGGGGAAGTGGAAACCTGCAGTATTCGCGATGGCCTGAAGGAAGTTTGGATCTACGGTATCAGCATCGGTCCGGGGAATTGCCGTATGCTGTCCCACCGCCAAAGTGGGAATAGCCTGCGGGAAGGTGAAGTTCGGATCGAGGTCTGGGTTATTCATGCTGCTGCGGTAACGAGTCCACCAGCTAGTATCGAGGGTAAGCTGCATCAGGTTTGTGATTCGTAGTTGTCCGCTGGAGCCTGTCGCGGTGCTGCCAGGCAGAGTGCGAAACCGCTCAAGATCTATTGTTTCTGCTCCCTTAGAGGCCAGGTACGCGTTGAGGAAGTTCTGGTGGGAGAATTCATCGTCGGTATTATCGTGGACGTACTGGGCCATGTCGGAGTCCAGCACCGAGAGAGCAGCGGTGAAGGCTGGATTCCCGCTGCCGCCTGGCTCTTCGCTGTCTTGAACGCCGGCCAGTTCGTTGTATTGCACCCAGAAGTCCGTCTCCAGGATTTCCGCTGCTGCCGCGAACCGAAGCAGGGCTGCATCGCCTCGAGTGAGACGGCCGCCGTGTTCATCATGATCATGATCATCATCCGCGAAAACAGATGAGTTATTGGCAAGGAGCCCGATGCCGGCCGTGGTTAGTCCGTTCTTCATAAACGAACGCCGATTGAATGTGGTTCTCATGTTGCTCCACATATCCATATAGGTATCTCCTTGGCCAGAAAGCATGGACTTATCAATCGAAACAGATGTCAGCGGGAAGTAAAATTTTTGTCATCCGTTTGTCGGAGTGGAGGTCACGATCCTTCAAGCGCACGTGCAGAGCGTCAACACTATGAGTTCATTGAGGTATGCTCAGTTCTTCCGAGAAGGGTCCGAATGTCAGGTTCCAAGGATGGTTGGATCAGGATGAGCAAGCGGGTATCTTGGATGTGGGGATAAGGCCTGTATTGCGCGGACGCGACAATACTTGAGTCACTCCTTCGACAACGGCGTAGACTGAAGCTGAAATTCCCGGTCGTTCTTCAGGTGTGGGTGGGTGGTCCAAATGAGACTTGCCCGGGCGGTTAGAAATCTGCGGTCTTTCGAGCGCCGCTTTCGTCAGACGCGGATGATTGCGCGCGCGATCAAATCGCGCCAACATCCCATCCTCGCTCATATTATTCCCATTCGCCGCTGCAATCTCTCCTGCGCGTACTGCAATGAATACGACAAAGTTTCCAGCCCGGTTTCACTTGCGGAGATGCAGCGCCGCATCGATCTTCTTGCAGCTCTCGGCACAGCGATCATTACCTTCAGCGGGGGTGAACCGCTGCTGCATCCTGAACTGGATGAAATGATTCGCGGTATCCGCGCTCACGGCATGATCGCTACCCTCATCACCAACGGGTACTTGCTGACTCCAGACCGGATTCACCGGCTGAACCGCGCCGGTCTTGAGCACTTGCAAATCAGCGTTGACAACGTGCAGCCGGATGCCGTTTCGACAAAAAGCCTGAAAGTCCTTGATAAAAGACTTCAGTGGCTTGCCGAGCACGCCGAATTCGATGTCAATATCAACTCCGTCCTTGGAGCCGGCGTCCAAAATCCCGAGGATGCCCTTACCATTACACGCCGGGCGCTGGAGCTTGGATTCGAAACCACTGTCGGCATCGTCCATGACCACAGTGGACAGCTCCAGCCTTTGCAGGACGAAGAAAAAGCTGTTTATAAGCAGATACAGAATGAGCGAAAGCCAGCCTTCTGGGCGTTCGCCTACGACAACCTCTTCCACAAGAATCTGGCGCTGGGGCAACCAAACGATTGGCACTGCCGGGCGGGAAGCCGATATCTTTACATCTGCGAAGATGGGCTTGTGCACTATTGTTCCCAGCAACGAGGCTACCCCGCCATCCCATTGGAAAATTACACACACGAGGACCTCGATCGCGAGTATTGGACCCGGAAACCTTGTGCTCCTTATTGCACGATCTCCTGCGTACACCGGGTTGCGATGATCGACCTTGTTCGAGAAAAACCGCGGGAGGCATTAGCGAGATTCTTTCCGCCTACGACGCCAGGCGCGGCTGCCAGGCTTCCTCTGGGAATAAACGTCCTTTCTTCCATCTTTCTTCCGCCAGAAAACGGCAAGCCTCAAAACCCAATAGCCAAGGCGACGGCTGGCGTGGCAATGAGGCTGTTTGGAATTAAGTGATTGAGCCACGCTGCAACAATGACTAATGCCATCACTGCTCCCAGTAACACATCGATCGCGTAGTGGTAGCCTCCCACAACAGCGCCGATGGCGATCCCGAAAGACACAATCAGAAAAATCGCGCCGGCGATTGGTACAAAACGCAGCAGCACGAACGATATGGCCACTGCAGAAGCAACATGAGCGCTGGGAAACGAAATCGCTTGAATGCTTCCATATCTCAGAATCCAGAGATTCATGACGCGACCCCTGTTTGGCGCAGGAGCAATTTGCTGCTTGCCAGCGATGCTCCGAGGGGGCAATGCAGGTACAAAGGGCGTAACGGCATAGCAAAGATACGTTGGCACAAGAACAATGAACCAATATGTGCTCGCATACTGGCGTAGCCCCGCTGCATAGAGCACGCCGAGCCCGAGTGGTATCAGCGGATAGCAAAACATATAGGCCCACTCCATGGAGAGGCGCGTGTAGCGGCCAGATGTCCCAGGCACTGGAGGTATGAGGTTCAGTAACCAGCGGTCGATTTCAACGAGTCGCGCCTGGATTCTCTCGTTCGGCCGCATGAAGAACTGCCCAGTCTGCCAATAGGGTACAAGCATCAAAACCACGGGCAGCCAGTCGCGGAAAATCGAAACCTGACGCGGCGCTAGAACGCGTACGGAAAAGTGGGCGAAGATGACTGCAAAGATGGTGAACCCGGCAAGCAGCGTTATGGCTGATCGGCGGCGCGTTGTAAGCGGGCGAATCCACGCCGCTACAGCAATGATGGTGGTGAAACCTGCCTGTATCCATTCGGATATTCGCATCGATTAGCCCCGTATCTTGGAGTGAAAACTCTGGTGTTGGGGTAAACCAACATTTGTGTTGCCAGCCGAAAAGTAGCCTCTTTAAGAGTCGAACAGGATCCCTCTTGAGGTGGGAGTGCCTCGATGATCGAGAAGACCGCACGGATCCTTTTGCATGAACATTCCTCGCCTGAGCTAAAGGAGCTCGGAAGAAAATTTCACCATCTGGTCGAGTAAACTAGCACAAAAGCACGTGTCTTTGTGAAGTGGTTTGAAACGATCATTACGTAGATGATTCCATTGCCTGTCACCACCCACTAAGGCCCAAAGTTAGTTCGCGGTATACAACGACGATGGTTAAGATGACCCAACGGCAAGTTGCAAATGGAGCGGCGTGGCCCCGCTATCCTGCGTTGTACGAAATCAACACATGGGCCTGGCTTTCTGACTTGAGCCGAAAATATGGGAAATTTATTAATTTGTCTTCCGTTCCCTCATCTGAGTGGGATTCCATCGCATATGGTTTCGATGCAGTGTGGTTAATGGGTGTCTGGGAACGAAGTCCCGCGGGAATCGCAATAGCGAATCAGAACCAGGGTTTAATCGAGGATTTTCGGCGAGCACTTCCTGACTTTCGCCCAGATGACAACGTGGGATCGCCCTACTGCGTCCGGCGCTACGTAGTTGACCATCATCTCGGAGGTCCAGAAGGGCTCGCTGTTGCCCGTGCAGAGCTTTCGAAGCGGGAGATGAATCTGGTGCTGGATTGGGTACCTAACCATCTCGCGCCGGACCATCCCTGGGTCTCTGAATGCCCCGAGCACTTCATCCAAGGCAGTCGTGATGACATTGAAAAGGACCCTTCTTCTTTCATGGATGTGGGAGGAATGGTTTTTGCCCGCGGACGCGATCCTTACTTTCCGGCATGGCCCGACGTTCTGCAACTGAACGCATTTGCGCCGGGTCTGCGGCAGGCTGCGATTGAAACCCTTTCAAACATTGCCCAGCAGTGCGATGGGGTGCGTTGTGACATGGCAATGCTTTTCTTGAATCCCATCTTCGAGCGCACATGGGGAGGCCGCGCTGGCCCGCGACCCGCGACTGAATACTGGACGAATGTGATATCTACCATAACGGAAATGCATCCTGGGTTCCTCTTTATCGCCGAGGCATACTGGGACCTGGAGTGGGAACTCCAGCAGAAAGGATTCGATTTCTGCTATGACAAGAGGCTCTACGACCGGCTGGAACACAGCGATGCAGAGAACATCCGCCTCCATCTATGTGCTGATCTTGCCTATCAGAACAAGCTGCTTCGTTTTATCGAGAACCACGACGAGCCAAGAGCTGCCGCGACCTTCTCAGCTGCGAAGCTGCGAACCGTCGAACTGGCCATAGCCACTCTGCCCGGTATAAAGCTGTTCCATGAAGGCCAGTTTGAGGGACGCAAGATAAGGTTGCCGGTATTTCTAAGCCGGCGTCCGGAGGAGCCTGTCGATGAGGATCTGCAGCAGTTCTCAAGGAAGCTCATGGAAATCACGAATCGCCCCGTGTTTCGTGAAGGGGAGTGGAGTTTGTGTGAGCGAATCGCTTGGCAGGACAACGTAAGCTTTAAGAATCTGGTGGCTTGGAATTGGGTGAAAGATGAAGAGAGATATTTGGTTGCAGTCAATTTCAGCGACTGGCCTGCTCAGGCACAGGTTCTAGTCCCATGGACCGATCTGAGAGATAGAACGTGGCAATTGATGGACCCGCTCTCGGGTACGACTTACGAGCGTGACGGCAGTGCGATGTCCTCATTGGGCCTGTATGTGGAGCTTGGTCCATGGGCTTACCACTTCTTCCAGTTTGGAAGGATGAAGTAAGCAGCCATTGGATCAAGGCAGGGTACAACGCCTGTTACTCAGTGAGATGTGCTGTGAAGCGTCAGGGTTGACAGCCATCCTGAATCCACCGTTTGAATATATCGACCTTGTCCGCTGCCCACGGATTATCAGGAGGCATGCGACCGTTGCTGACGGAATCCAAAATGCCTTCAGCATTTTCTTTTACGTCATCATAGGACCAAAGATCCAACATGAATTCCATATGAGTCTGATCTGTAGGAGTAAATAATGGCTTTATGTCTTTCGCGAAGCTGATCGCCATAATGGTCTGTCTCCGTAATATGCCGATGCTAGCACGAGTTCCGCATGCCATTCCAGGCATGGGTCCCGGTGCATGGCGAGAATTCTATTCTATTTAGGCGGCTGGCGGATGTTTCGGGGAATCGTTCCTGGCTTCCCTTGGAAGGAAGCCAGGACGTGAGGCTGTTTAGGGTCGAAGCTTTTAGACCAACTCGTAGCCGGCGAAGAAATAACCGATTTCGAACTTGGCGGTATCTTCTCCATCAGACCCGTGGATTGCATTTTCTTCAATCGACCCGGCAAACTTCTTGCGGATGGTGCCCTCTTCGGCGTTACCCGGATTGGTGGCACCCATCAGCTTGCGCAAATCGGCAATGGCGTTGTCTTTCTCAAGCACCAGCGGGAAGATGGCGCCGGAAGACATGAAGTCAGTAAGCGAACCAAAGAATGGACGCTCTTTGTGCACATAGTAGAAGCCTTCGGCCTGCGCTTTCGAGATTGAGGCCTTCTTGATGGCGATAATTTTGAAGCCTGCCTTTTCGATTTCGGCGAGGATGGCTCCGGTATAGCCCTTGCGGACCGCGTCTGGCTTGATGATGCTAAAGGTGCGTTGTGACACCTGGTGTGTTCTCCTTGCAAATATTGCGTTACTTCCAGTGTAAAGCACCGAGTACAGAATTGCAGGGTCCCCGGGCGGCGAGAGGCAAAATCCTAGCGAACGCGAGGTTCATGAATGGATTCGGGTTTTGAGGGGCCAATGAGATCAGATTTCTTGTCGCAATTTGTAGCTGTGTCTGTTGCAAACTTTGCGCTCCAGAGCGCGATACAGACTCTTGCACAAAGTAATTGCTGCTACCGCCAGCAGGCGCTCTAATTGCAAGAACTCACTCCGGGGAAATAGTCTTCAGTAGTTCGAGATCTTGGACGGTGTCGATGTCGATGACACCTTCAGAAAAATCAATGGATGCTGTGTGATCCCGATACCACTGAATCACCTCTCGTGCACCTTTGTCACCTTCTACTTTCTGTAGATCCAGGTACAGCTCTTTACAGAAGACAGCTGGCACACCCAGCCTGCCTGTATAGCTGGACGCGACAATTAGAGGGCCTGTTTCCGTGCTCTTTTTTACAAGACTCAAAAGAATTTTGCTGGAAAGCATAGGTTGGTCGGACAATAGAAGCATCACCTTTTGGGGTAGCGGACTTTCTTTCATCAGCAACTCCATTCCAGAACGCAGCGATGATCCCATGCCTGATTGCCATTCCGGGTTGATCGCCACTCTAACGTCCAGATCGGCGATCTCGCGCTGCATCCGCTCTGCCTCAAATCCGAGCACAACAAAAATCGGAGCGCAGCCAGCCTCTTCCGCAAGTCTTATCGTACGGTGCAACAGGCTTTCGCCATTTATTTGGAGCAGTTGTTTCGGCTGACCAAGTCGTGTGGAAGCACCTGCAGCCAGCACGATGGCTGCACAACTCGTTTCCGAGCGAGATTCAGACATGCATGAGCTTTGTGTTGATATGCTCGCGCGCCTGGGTACTTTCCTTCAGAGACAGGCCATCACGTCCGCGCAACACTGCAAAAATTTCGGTCACGATAGAGAGCGCAATGCTTTCCGGAGTGTGTGCGCCAATGTCAAAGCCAACCGGCGCATGTAGACGAGCCATACATTCCTCATCTGTCAGACCAAGCTGCCTGGAAACCTCTCCAATGAGGCGCTCAGTGCGCTGACGCGGACCTAGTATGCCAAGATATTTCGGGTTCCTGGGCAGCAGTTCCCGCAACAGAGCTCGATCCTGCTCGTAGCTATGCGTCAGCAGTACCGCAGCAGCACTTTCTATTGCCAGATTTTGCAAGGGTGTGACTTGGTCATAGTCAAGCACGGTGAGACGGTCAGCCTGCGGAAAACGCTCAGCACGAGCCAAGTGCGAGCGTCCGTCGGCGATCGTGACATACCAGCCGAGTTTGTGTGCAAAGTCGGCGAGCGGTTTTGCATCATCACCCGCACCGAAGATGATTAAAGCCGGAGTTGGAGCTATGTACTCGACAAACAACTCGACAGCAAGATCAGGATTGATCTGAACCGCTGCATAGAAAGAACATTCTTGTTCTGCCGCGCGCTGTGCCAGGTTTTCATTTTCGAATATTTCCGGACTTGAGGAAAATAGTTTTTTTTCGGATACCTGTTGAACCAGAATTGTTGCCATTTTATCTGTATCAGCGACAATTACAAATGGGATGCGGGCATTCAGGCTTAGTTCCAGTGCATTGAGTACCGCATGCGCGGCTTCACCGCGCTCCAGAAGAACATGGACAGTGCCTCCGCAGCCAAGCCCATAGGGGGCGGGCGAGTCGTCATCGAAGAAACTGCTATAGCGCTGGATGGTAGGACCTTTTTCTGTCAGCCACCATGCTTTCTTCGCGACCTCGGCTTCCAGGCAACCGCCGCTAATGGTTCCAGCGCGTTGGCCGCCGCTAGTAAGCAGCATACGTGCTCCCGGTTTACGATACGACGAGCCTTCTACTCTTATGACAGTTGCAAGGCAGACTTCTTCTTGCTGGGCTTTTGCCTCGCACCACAACGCTACGATTTGTCGTAGTTCCGACATACATTACACCAACAACTGTTCGATACGAATGGGCAGATTGCGAACACGAATACCGGTTGCGTGATACACGGCCATGGTGAGCGCCGATGCAACTCCGGTGAGACCGATCTCGCCCACACCGCGTGCCCCATACTCGTTGAGGTTCAGGTCTGGGTACTCGACAAAGATGCAGTCCAATTCCGGAATGTCGGCATTTGTAGAAACAATATAATCTGCGAAATTATTATTGAGCGGCTTGCCATTGCGCGAGTCGTAAATCGTCTCTTCAAAGAGCCCCATGCCGATGCCCATAACAACGCCGCCCAGAATCTGATTGCGCGCGGTCTTGTGGTTGATAATCCGCCCCGCATCCATAACAGTGAGCCATCGGGAGACTCGCAGCCGTGCAATCCCTGGATCCCAGGTGACCTCGCAGAATTGCGCACCGAAGGTGTGGCTGGAAAGCTTTCTTGAGCTTTCATCGGGAGCCGTTTTAGCCTGGCCATCGATTCCGGCAAGACGGCGCATCTTGAGAAGGTCGCCGAAGGGCACGCCGCTCTCCGGAGACTGATCCTGCGCGTGAATACGGCCTGCGGCCATCTTTAAGGTCTTCGGATCTGCATTGTGAAACGGAGAATTTTCCGTTTTCACGGCAATTTCCATCAGTGTATCGACCACTGTCTCTGCAGCTTTGGCAATGGCAGGGAGCACTGATGCATTGCCGGTTGAGCCTCCAGACATGGGACCGGGCGGCAGCGAGCTGTCACCAAGAACAACATCAATCTTATTGACAGGAATTCCTGTTTTCTCAGACACCACCTGCGCAAAAACGGTATACGTTCCTGTTCCGATATCCTGGGTGGCGCTGGATGCGCGCGCGGTGCCGTCAGCATTGAGGCGGACGCGGACTTCCGCTGCGCTGCGGCCCGCGGGCCATGTGCAACTGGCCATGCCCCAACCAAGAATCAAATTTCCGTCACGCATCGAACCGATTTTAGGATTCCGCTTGCTCCAGCCAAAGCGATCGGCTCCTTTTTGATACACCTCGCGAAGATGCTTGCTCGAAAAAGCTTTATTGGTGCTCTCGTCTGTCTCGGCGTAGTTGCGAATTCGCACTTCCAGCGGATCAAGATTGAGCTTGATGGCGAGCTCATCCATCGCCGATTCCAGCGCAAAGAGCCCGGGCGTAGTTCCGGGACCGCGCATGGGAGTTGGCGTACCAATGTTCAGGTGGACGAGGTGCTGCTGTGCCGTCACATTGGGGCAGCTGTAGAGGAGCGGCGTGGGCTCAGTACAGTTCTCCGCGTAGTCATCGATGATCGAGCTCGGCGTAAGAACGTCATGCTGCAGCGATATAAGCTTGCCGTCCTGTGTCGCTCCTAAATGAACGCGCTGCTGCGTGAACGGACGATGTCCCACCGTCGTAAACATCATGGTACGGGGGACAGAGACCTTGACGGGGCGCTTGACTCTGCGCGCCGCCATAGCGGCCAGCATCGAGTGCGGCCACGGAAAGAGCTTTCCGCCGAAACCCGATCCGCAGAATGGCGAAATGACGTGAACGTCTTCGAGCGGAACCCCGACCATTTCCGACATCACATGCTGGTGGTTGACCACTCCCTGCGTCGTCTCATAAAGAGTGACCTTGTCGCCATTCCACACGGCAATGGTGCCATGCATTTCCATGGGATTATGTGTCTCGGCGGGAGTGGTATACGTGACGTCAACCTGCACTGGCGCAGTTTTAAACGTGCCGTCAGCATCACCCCGCATATAGTGCCGCGCGGGCGAGCCTGTAGGCGCCGGAACATCGCCGACATGGACTAATGGCTTGCTCTCCGCATAATCGACTTTGACTCGTGCCGCAGCTTCCTGAGCCTGCTCAAAGGTATTTGCGACAACCAGAGCTACAAATTGCCCGTAGTAGTAAACCGTGTCGTCCTCGAACGGTGGACGGCTCTCCCCGGCACGGCTGTTCTGCTCAAAAGCATTGGCAGGGCGAAACAAGGGATCGGCATTGCCGTGGTGAAGAACGGTGATGACTCCCGGCATTTTTTCAGCTTCTGAAGAATCGATGCACGTGATCCTTCCGTTCGCAATAATGCTGGGCACGCCAACACCGTATGCAAGATTTTCGATCGGATGGTCGACCGCGTAACAGGCCGCACCTGTAACTTTCAGCTTGCCGTCAACCCGTGATACCGCTGCTCCTATGACAGATGAGCTCATACTTCTCGATTTCCTCTTAAGCTGTTTGCGTGGTGACCTGCAGAGCGCGGACGATGGCGCGTTTTGCGAGTTCCACCTTGAATGCGTTATCGCGCAAGGGCTTTGCCGGTTTCAATGCGGCTTCGGCTGCAGCGCGGAATGTGTGCTCGTTTGCCTCGCGGCCCTGCAAAGCCTGTTCAGCCTCTTTGGATCGCCATGGCTTTGTGCCGACGCCACCCATGGCGACGCGCGCATGCTGAATCTTCCCTCCCGAAACCTGCACTACGATTGCGGCTGAGGCAAGCGCAAATTCGTAGGAGGCGCGATCACGCAACTTCAAATAGTGGGAACGTGTGCCTTGCGGCAATGGGGGCAGCGTGACATAGGTGATGAGTTCCCCAGGTTCCAGTACGTTCTCTTTTTCGGGAGTCGTACCAGGGACAAGATAAAAATCATTGAGCGCGACGCTGCGTTCCCCCTGCGCACCCCGCAGGTGCACAGTCGCTTCGAGCGCCATCATGGCCACGGCCATGTCCGAAGGATGCGTGGCGATACAATGCTCGCTCCCACCAAGCACAGCGTGGATGCGATGGAAACCATCAATCGCTGCACATCCAGAGCCGGGCTCACGTTTGTTGCATTGGTAATTTGTGTCGCGGAAGTAATAACAACGCGTGCGCTGGAGTAAATTGCCCCCAGTCGTAGCCATGTTCCGAAGCTGAGGGGAAGCCCCCGCCAACAGCGCTTCTGACAGAACGCTATAGCGCTGCTTTACATTTGAGTTCCAGGCGAGATCGCTGTTGCGCACGAGAGCGCCAATTTTAAGTCCACCGTCGGAACTTGGCTCAATGCGATCAAGAGGAAGTCCATTGACGTCTACCAGCGCGGTAGGTTTTTCGACATTGAGCTTCATCAGGTCAACGAGTGTTGTGCCCCCCGCTATGAACTTGCTGTTTTGGCGGCCGTTGGCTTCCACCGCGTTATCAATGGATTTTGGTTGGCTATAGCGAAAGGCCTGCATAGGGCGCGTCTCCTTGGTTTAGGCCGATTGCGGTTTAGGCCGATTGCCGGACCTGCTGCACGGCGGCAACAATGTTGTTATAGGCGCCGCAGCGGCAGATGTTGCCGGACATGGCTTCCCGCACATCCACATCTTCTTTGCCGATCGGCTCCTTGAGCAGCGCTGCGCCGGACATGATCTGACCCGATGTGCAGTAGCCGCACTGGAAACCATCATGCTCGATGAACGCCGCCTGCACAGGATGCAGCTCGCCATGCTGTGCCAGACCTTCGATCGTCGTGATCTCATCGTTCTGGTGCATAATGGCGAAACTGAGACAGGAATTCACACGACGCCCATTCAAGTGGACCGTGCATGCACCGCACTGACCGTGATCACAGCCTTTTTTTGTGCCGGGCATTTGCAAGTTTTCCCGCAACGCATCCAGCAGTGTGACACGTGGTTCCAGCATGATCTGATGCGTCTGCCCATTAATCTTCAACGTAACGGGGACCGCACCCGGAACCGCTGTCTTTTCTGTTGTTTCGGCTGGGGCCTGCGTTGCTGCGGCTGCGTGCGCAAGCGGCGCTGTTGTGGCTGCCAGACTCGCTGCGCCCAGCTGAGTCAGAAATGAGCGCCGGGAAAATCTACCGAAAAGCGGCTGCGTATTGGATGCGTCAGCAGAGTTCTTCTCTTTGCTGTCGACCAATGGTTCGGGATCACGCGTTTTTGGCATCGCTAAATATCCTTCGTGTTACGGTACGCCTGGTGGTCTGACCTCTTTATTCTCTTTAGACGAATCACAGAAAAAAGAAGATGCACTGAAGTTAGCATGTCGCTCGGGAGGCTGATTGACAGGACTTTCCGCCGCAATTCCTTCGGCAAGGAGAAATCGCGCTTATGGCTATAGAAATAGCGATTTTATTTGTATTTAACCGTATACAGCTTGGAGACTTTCCAGGATGAAACCTAATTACAGGTCTCTGCTTTTTTTCTTCTTGTCGCAACGGTGATGATCGAAATGGCTCGGTCCGCGTAGGCACAGCGCTCATTTATCGACGCATGGCAGGATCGCGTGAACCGCACGCAGGCAGAGCAGCCGCACTGGGTCACTCCTTTGGTGACAGTCACTCCGAGACTGGAGCAGGAGTTCCGCACTGATCGGGCCTGTGTTTACAGCACGCATGCCGTTCTAAGAGGTATGCGCTGCCCCATCCTTCGCGCCTGCGAAGGATGGGCACGGAAAACTGCTATTCCTGAACGACAGCCTTGACCAGATTGCGCGGGCTGTCGACGTCGATGCCGCGCAGGATGGCGGTAAAGTACGCCAATAGTTGCAGTGGGACGACTTCGAGAATCGTCAGTAAATACTCACTGGCGTCCGGCACTGGAATCGTGAAGTGAGCAATGTTCGGCACTTCGGAGTCGCCTTCAGATGCCAATGCAATGATTTCTGCACCCTGCGCCTGCATATCTTTCATCAGTTGCAGCGTTTTTTCATAACGCAGGATGGAGTCGGGATCGTTGCGGTCCTGCGTAGCAATCATGACAAGTGGCGCATCCTTGCTGACTAGCGCATTCGGACCATGCTTGAGCTCACCAGCCGGATAACCTTCAGCCTGCACATAGGCTGACTCTTTCAGCTTGAGCGCACCTTCGCGGGCCATGGCGTAGTGGATGCCGCGTCCAAGATAGAGAAAGCCGCGCGCGTCGCGAGTGTGCTCAGCAACATTGTGCAGCTGCTTCTCCCAGGCGCTGAGCGAGGACTCAAGCAGTCCCGGCAGCTTTTCCAACTGCTCAATCACGCTCGACACAGAGTGAGCCGTCATCCGTCCACGCAAACGCGCCATGGAAAGCGTGAGCAGATACAGCACAACTAGCTGCGTTGTGAAGCTCTTGGTCGCCGGGATGGCCTTTTCTTTGCCCGCAAACGTCGGCAGAGAGGCGTCGGCCTCACGCGCCATCGTCGAATTTGCATTATTGGTAATGGCGACCGTTTTGAGACCGCGCGACTTACCCTCGCGCAAAGCGGCTAACGTGTCAGCGGTTTCGCCCGACTGCGAGATGACGATCACACCGGGATCCTGTAGCGTATGCGTCGAGCGATAGCAGTATTCACTGGCATATTCGACGTCTACGGTAAGGCCCGCCAGATCTTCCAGCATGATTTCGCCAGCCAACCCGGCATGGCGGCTCGATCCGCTTGCGGCAATGACAACGCGCTGGTGACCGCGTAGTGCCTCGGCAACGGCGGCGAAGGCTTCCGGGTTAAGCGATCCGTCGCTGACGTAATTGCGGATAGTTGCAGCGAGAGCTTCCGGCTGTTCATAGATCTCACGCAACATGGCGTGCGGAAAAGTGCGCGTTTCGAGCGATTGCGGCATATACGTTCTTCGTTCCTTTGACGAACCTCCTCTATTCTCGCTCAAAACATTCCTGTATGGACGGCTATACAGGAATTTAAAAAAGAAAACGGGTGCAGGAATATTCCTGCACCCGTTTGGGAGATTAGTTTTTAGAATGCGTATTTCAGCGAAAGCTGAATATGCCGTTCAGTTGAGTTGGTATTTGTGATCTGGCCGAAATTCGAATCAGACACTGTGCTATCAGGGGACTGGTAGCTGGCAATGTTGAAGGCGTTAAAGAAGTCGGCACGGAAATCGAAGCGCTGCTCCCGCCATACCGGGAAAGACTTCTCGACTGCCATATCGACCTGTTCATAACCGGGACCGCGCAGCGAAAATGGCCGAACGTTTCCGAAGGCATTGTTAGGTTGCTGAGCAAAGACGCAGGTCCCATTGTCCGTGTTGGAAGCGCATGCAAATCCTGGATTACCGCCTTGTACGTTAGTTCCCCAGTAAGCGTTGATGGAACGGCCGGTAACCTTCAGAGGACGAAGTTGGTTAGGGCGTGACGCAGCAGCGAATACGGTGCTTGAATAATGCGAAGGTGAACCAGCAGTGACCGGGAATGCGCCATAGCTTACGTTGGAGCCGGAGAGTTTCCAGCCGCCAATGGCGCTGTCAACAAAACGGTTCCAGTTCCCTCCAAACTGCTTTCCACGTCCGAAGGGCAATTCATATACACCCGTCACACTCAGCGCATGGCGGATATCGAAGCCGGATGGGCCCCATTCTGCTGCAGGATTGTAAGCGTCTTGCTGATAATATTGGCCGCTATTCTGGTTTGTTACGCCATAGTAACCAAAATTATCCGTCAATGACTTTGCATAGGTATAGTTTGCCGTCAATTCCAGCCCAGCCTTGATATGCTGCCGGAAAACTACCTGGAGCGCATTGTAATTACTTGCTCCCTCAGTCTGGCTGATTTTGATAACGCCATTCTGCCCGACAATATTCGCATAAGGCGCTGTAGCTCCCGGAGCAGTCAACTGGTTGCCCCAGTAAGGCTGTGTAAGGTGATGCCCTAGAATTCCCACATAGCCTACCTGAAATGTAGAGCTCGGTGTCACCTCATACTCGCTGGATAGGGTGACCTCCTGGGTGGAAGAAGGCTTAAGATCTTTTGGCCATACATAAAACGTGGTCGTTGGAGGCGTGGTGGTTGGGAAACCATTTGACGCCAGATAATATGTGCCCTTCGACGTAATAACACCATTAGAATCTGCCGTCGGATTTTGACCTTGCTGTTCAAAATCGGTGTGGAAAGGTGGATTCTGAGTCAAGCGAAGGTTTGCGCCCATACCCTCGAGATAGCTAGTAATGCCATAGCCACCACGAACCACCCAGCGCGGAGTAGCCTGGTAAGCAAATCCAAAGCGCGGCTGGAACTGAGTATAAGTAGGATCATAAAGGGCGCGGCTATTGCCATCCACACCTGCATAGATAATTTGCTTGGTCTGCATGTTGACGTTGGCCATCTTATTGTTGACTTCAAAGATGGGCTGATCGTACTCCCAACGAATACCGAGGTTCAGTGTCAGCTTATCGGTCAACTTCCAGTCGTCCTGCGCAAAAACGCCATCGCGCCACTGACGCTGTCCCGTCAGACCGGTAACATTGCCAACTTGTACGTCATTGACGCGGTCGAGCAGAAAGTCGGCAAAAGGATAGAAGCTCGTCGACGAAGGCAGTGCGGAATATTGCCCGTTATATGTAAAGTCACCGAGTTCGCCATCATTACCTGGATAGAAACTGTTCTGTTGATACCGCGTAAACTGCGCTCCAAACTTGAAGAGATGTTTACCACGCTGCCAGGTGAGATTGTCCGCATATTCGAAGACATTATCTACAAAGACCTCAGGCTGAGGATTGGCACCGAAGCCGTCGGGATATCCGTTTTGAGAAGAAGTAGTACTTTCGATTCCTCCGAAAGATTGCAAACTGAAACCGGCAGCCATCTGCGGATTGCTTGGAATACCCACGGTGGCATTACCGCCTGTTCCAAAAATACCGCTAGGGTCAGTGGTGATGCCGCTATTGAACTGGATCCGGGAATAGGAGGCGCGGGCATAGTTGACAATAGCCGGCGAAAAGGTATGTGTCCAGGTGACAGTTCCAAGATGATCTGGATAATTTGAAGCGCTGGGAAACTGAACTGGGAGCGGGTCGCTGATAGTTGCATCCTGAGCATACCCCTGAGTGTAACGACCAGAAATTACATCGTTATCGTGGAGATGCCAATCGATCTTGACATCGCCCTGATCATTACGTGAAAAGAGCTTCTGGGGACCAATGAAGTTATGGAAGATACCCAGAGGATCTCCTGCCTTGATAGAGTTCGCGGTATTGTTGGGAAGCGGATAGGCTTCAGGATGAGCAAAGAGAAATTGAGCAACCGGATTCACAATTGGAACCTGGTTGTTTGCATAGGGAACGGGTCTGCCATCCGGACCAAGTGTCTGAGTATCGTAAAGCTGGATCCCAAGGCCGCTTTGAATAGCAGAAAGATCGCCTGTGCGAAAGGCTGCCGGGACGACGCTGAACTGACTTTGCCCAGAGGAGTGATAGCGGAAGGCTTCATAGTCGGCAAAGAAGAACAACTTGTCCTTGATGATGGGACCACCAATCGTCCCACCGAAAATGGTTTGCGTATATGCCGCCTTGGGAGTACCACTCTGATCGTTCACCCAGGTATTGGCGTTGAGGTTGTCGTTTGAAAGAAAGCCGAAGGCGCTTCCATGAAAACTGTTGGTTCCGCTCTTTGTCACCATGACGACTTCGCCGCCATTCACGTTACCGAACTCGGCGTTAGCGTTGGAAGAGATCACGCGAATCTGGTCAAGCGAATCTGGGCTGGGACTATAGCCAATGGTGTTATTGAGGTTTTCGTTGATCTCTTGACCGTCAAGCAGGAAGTTATTTGATTGCTGGCGACTGCCGTTTACATTGGCTTCGTTGCTGGCGTTTGTGGAGCGCTCGGACGAATTCGAGGAGCTCCCACTCACCATGCCGTAAGTACCATAACCGGTTGAAACTGCGCCTGGCGTAAAGACCGTCAGCTGAGAAAAGTCGCGGCCATTCAGGGGCACGCTATTGATTGTATTCTCGGTGAACGTTTCACCGTTTGTGGCGTTTTCTGTTTGCAGAATGGGTACAGTTTCTTCACTCACCGTGACCGTAGTGCTCGCCGCGCCGACGGTTAGAGGGATATCGATCTTGGCTACCTGATCGATTTCCAGAGGAAATGGCCCATAGCTTGCGGTCTGGAAACCGGCCGCCTCCACGTTCAGCTTGTACTGTCCGATCTGCAGGAAACGGATCGAGTATTCTCCGGTTTGGTTCGAAGTGGCCGTGGTTACGACGCCTGTCGCGACATTCGTGGCGGTGACCTTGGCCCCTGAAACGATAGCTCCGGTCGAATCTGTGATGGTGCCACGGATGGTTCCAGTGACGGTTTGCGCTGCTCCCGGGATACAGGCGAGCAACAAAATACACAATAGCCACATCAGCGATGCGGAAATACGTTTCATACATAGCCTCCAATTACCGAAAATTCAAACTGACATGCCACGCCGGAACTAACGTCCGCTATGCGGCGAATATCATCAGTCCTGATTTGACAGACACTTTCAAATGGACTGATTTTCAGATTTCACATAATGTATAGACAACTGTACTAGCTAGCAAGAAAAAAGTTACGAACAGAAGAAAAAACTATAAGCGGTATAAGACAGTCCAGGGCAGGGTTTTCACGCAGAATTGCAATCTCTTCTGTTTTCTTAAGGTTGTAAAGAAAGTCCGGCAAAAATCGGATTGCAGGATCAGCCCTCTATGGCCGCAATGAACCTTGCTGTAATCGCTTCCGGTTGCGTAATCGCAGCGCCGACGACGACGGCGAAGGCGCCGGCATCAAAGGCACGCCGGAAATCTTCCGGTCCGCGAACATGGCCTTCCACGATCACCGGAATATGCAGGGATTTGGCAAGCTGCTCCACAAGAGGCCAGTTCACGAAGCGCTTCCCGGCAGTTTCGGGCGTATATCCGAACATCGTGGTCGCCACGGCGGCAGCTCCAGCCTGCTCGGCTGCGAAGGCTTCTTCGACCGTGGCGATGTCGGCCAGAACAGGCTTGCCGAGCATATTTTGGATGCGCGGAAGCAGCTCCAGCCATGGTTCGGCAGACGTGGGGCGCCGGGCGCTGCAATCCAGGCCAATCACATCGGCCCCGGCAGCCACAATTACTTGGGCAGAAGCGAAGTCAGGTGTAATAAACAGTTCGTCATTCTCATATCGCTTAAGAATTCCGATAATCGGCAATTTTGTTTCCGCACGAAGCACCGAGATACTGTCTTTCCCGCTGAGACGGAGACCCCCTGCCCCGCCGCGTATCACGGAGAGCGCCATGCGTCGCAGCGTATCTACGTTGTCGAGCGGATCGCCGGGGAGTGCCTGACAAGAGACGATCAGTTTGTTTTTTAAGCTGGCCGGAAATGTCACAGATGTTGTCATATAAGAGCTGCTGAGT
>Ga0206863_1043_pt1 | contig 44697 bp, 29 predicted proteins | sample Alteio_BWOrgCont_41_FD_152634 | JGI IMG/M metagenome (GOLD analysis project Ga0206863, IMG submission 152634) | Enriched cells from forest soil in Barre Woods Harvard Forest LTER site, Petersham, Massachusetts, United States -... | ecosystem: Environmental > Terrestrial > Soil > Temperate forest >...
CGAGCTGGTACAGGGGACCTTATTCATCACCACCGCTATCGCGCCCCTCAAGCAGGAGCTTTCCTACCAGAAGGACCTCATTGCAGGCCGGATCAATGAAAAAATGTGTGAATTTGTCGTCAAAACCGTCGTGATCAGGTAGACCCCACCGTATGCAGATCGTTTCCGTGAATTCTTCCCGCAGCGCCGAGGCCTTTATCCGTCTCCCTCATCGGATGTACAAAAAAGATTCGAATTTTATCCCGCCGCTAGATAACGACATCCGCGCCGTCTTCGACCCTGTCTTGAACCCCTTTTTCAACCACGGCGTCTGCACGCGCTGGATTTTACTCGATGGCGACACCGTCATCGGTCGGATCGCAGCTTTTATTAATCAGGAAAAAGCGCGTCATTCGGGCGCGGGCGGCATCGGCTTCTTTGAATGCATCGACGACCAGGCGGCCGCCAACCTCCTTTTCGACACCGCGCGCGAGTGGCTGCGCGAAAGGGGCATGACCGCCATGGACGGCCCCGTCAACTTCGGAGAAAACGACAAATTCTGGGGCCTGCTCGTGGAGGGATTCAAGCCCCCCAGCCTGGGCATGAACTACAACCCCCCCTATTACGTGCGCCTCTTTGAAAACTATGGCTGGTTCAAGTCCTACGACCAGCTCACCAACTTCCTGGACGCCACCGTTCCCCTTTCCGAGCGCTTCACCAAAATCTCGGGGTGGGTCATGCGGAAGCCGGGGTATACCTTCCGGCACTTCTCCGTTGCCGAGCGCGAGCGTTATTTCGAAGACTTCCTGGAAATCTACAACGACGCCTGGAGCAACTTCGACAATTTCACCCCCATGAACCTGGGCACCGTCCGCGAAACCTTCCGTCAAATGAAACCCATCATGGACGAAAAGATCATCTGGTTCGCGTATTACCAAAACGAGCCCGTCGCCTTCGTCTTGTGTCTCCCCGATGCCAACCAGATCCTCCGCCACGTGCACGGTAAAATGGGCCTATGGGGTAAGTTGAAATTCGTCTACTACCGCCGCGTCACCACCATCGACCGCCTGCGCATCATCGTCATGGGCTGCAAGAAGAAATACCAAAACCACGGCATCGAGTCCGCGCTCGTGCGCTGTCTCCAGGAGGAGGTCCTGCCCCGCAAAACCATCAAAGGCGTGGAGCTAGCCTGGGTGGGGGATTTCAATCAGAAGATGCTGGCGCTCCATGAGGCCACGGGGGCGACGACGGATAAGATCCATCGGACGTATCGGTATACTTTTTCCGCACCGTGAGCCGCGCCGCGGAATTATTCGCAATGGATTTCAAATTTGATGAAAACCTGCCAGGCGGGAAATAGACAAAGATTTTGTGGCCAGACTTATAACGTTTAATAAAATCTATAGGGGGCACAAGGTCGCTGTCACCAGAAACCAGGATGGAAATATCACAAATATCATGAACCACATCCGAAATCATCTTTGTAGCAATCTTTACATCCGTTTCCTTTTCTTCATATGTCTTATGTGAAACCCCGCAGCTGTGGCATCTCTTGGTTTTGGCCATGTATCTCCCTAATTCAAGGCTGAATTTTGGGTTAAGTTTATTAGCAGAAAAGAATAGGCTTTGCCGGTCAACTTTACCCTTATCATGGGGCTGAGCAGAAAAATAAGTTACCTCAACCAACTCTTGATGAGGCCTTATAAAGGTTTCAAAAAATCGTACAACATCCAACCAATAGTATTGCTTCCAATTTTTTGACTTTAGACCGTAATAGAAATTGAAGCCGTCCACATACACAGACACACGTTGCTTCTCCAGGCTCACAGACATAACATAGGTTAAATAAAAAACCCCTCTGCAATTGAGGGGTCAGCCATAGGTATATTTCATCCTAGGGGGGTAATACTTCAAAGGTACAACAACGGTACCTGGAATTCCAAATTTTTCTTCCTTTTTTTAAACAATAGAACCCTTTTTACCCTGAAATCGGGATGGCCTCCGGATTAAAACTAAATGGCCGTCCGTCCCCCGGCGCCCTAAGAGGAATGAATAAAATTCTGCAGGTGCTCGATCGTTTCCTGCTGGGAGGAAATCGTCTCACGAACCACGTCGTTAATAGAAATGATTCCCGCGTAGCGCCCCTGATCGAACACCGGCAGGTAGCGGATGTTCTTGTTGCTCATGAGCTGCATGCAGTCTTCGAGGGTGTGTTCGGAGGATATACGGGGCAGGTCGGTGGTCATGATGTCGCGGACGCGGGTGTCGCCTGAGGATTTGCCCAGCAGGATCACTTTGCGTGAATAGTCACGTTCGGTCATCAGGCCCAGGTATTGGTCATGATGGAGTACGACAACAGATCCGATGTTCCGGTCGGCCATCAATCTCAGGGCGTCCAGTACGGTGGCGTCCGGGTGGATGTGGACGGTGTTTCGGCCCTTGCGCGCGAATATATCCTGCACCTTCTTCATATAGCATGCGTTTCCTATCAATATACAAAACGCATGCGAGAAATGCAAGCCGCGGAGCGGCCCCGAAATGTCACGGCACGGTCACCTTATAGAAGTCCGCAAAGCCCCATTTATGAACCACGGTAGGCCCATTCATAGCGAATATGCATGGATTCGTACGGGCTGCCGTCTTGATGGCGGTTACGTCGCAGGTATAGATGGGCAATCCCAGGTGCAGGATGCTGTTGAATAGTTCGTCGGCGCGGTCGTGCTGCCCCGTCACCACGATGAAAGGGACGTGGGCCTGCGCGGCCAGGCCCGCGATCCGCACGACCTGGTTGACCCAGGGGCCCGTGGTGTGTTCGTCGAAATCTTTTCGGAATAAAATATAGTAGGGGCCGGGTTGCTCCAAAACCGGAAGTGTACTGTCCCCTCCGTTGGGGGCGCGCAGCACGAAGTCCTTGATGGGGGGCTCGTTATGGTATCCGTGGCGGACGATTTTGTCGATGCGGTCCACGAAGGTATAGCCGGCTTTAGCGGGATCGGCGGGAATTTCGGAGGCAGTGAAGGTATAGCGCACGCCCCCCTTGTCATATTCAAAGACCATGACGACGCTGTCGGGGACGGCGTCCGCGGGCATCTGCATTTGCTGGACGAGGTTATTCCCGGGTTTGAAGGGGAGGCAGTCGAGGAAGGGCAGGTGCTTCAGGACGTATCCCTGGAGCCACAGGCTGCATAGGATGGTAAGAACCAGTAACAACATGCAGGTCCAGCGCGAAAACAGGGGCTGCACAAAACGTCGGAACCCAAGAATGAACAAAATGAGCACCAACAGGATCACATCCTTGGTAAAGGTCTGGATGGGGGTCAGGGGAATGCAGTCTCCGAAGCAACCACAGGCAGTGATCTTCCCGCTGAATAAGACGTAGGAGGTGAGGAAAAGGAAGAAAAGCATCAGCAAAAGAAGGAACCAACTGACGAGGCGCATTTGCCACCCCAGCAGCAGGGCCACTCCCGCCAGGATTTCGAAGTTGATCATGGCAACCGACAGGCCCAGGGTGTACCCGGTCCAGCCGTGCCAGTTCCAGGCGTCGAAGAATTCCTGCATCTTATAGGCCAGGCCCAGGGGGTCGTTGGCCTTGATCAATCCGGAAAAGATAAACAGGACTCCTACCAGGAGGCGGGCGATCCAAACTGCTTTTTTCATGATTGGGTCAATATTAAGGCAAATATGGCATAATTGAGAATGTCCACGTACCCCGCGTCGACGCCTTCGCTGATGAGCGTGACCCCTTTGTTGGCCAGGATCTGGCGGATGCGCAGGAGTTTCATTAGGATCAGGTCCGTGAGGCCTTCCTGGCTCATGTTGCGCCAGGCTTCTCCGTAGTCGTGATTCTTGGAAAGCATCACGTCGCGGGCGATGGCCACCTGCGAATCATAAAGGCCAACCGCAAGCGAAGAAGGCAGTTCGGCAGGCTCAGATCCGCGAACAAGTTGTATCAATCCAATGACCGCATAATTGATGATCCCCAGGAATTCCCCGGGGATATCGTCCCCGACGAGGCTTACCCCCGTTTCCTGGAGCGTCCGGATGCGCATGGCCTTGATAAAAATTTGATCCACGATGGACACGGGGCGCAGGACGGTCCAGGCCGTCCCATAGTCGGTGGTTTTTGCAAGAAAAATATCCCGGGCGGTGCGCACTGTTTCGTTGTATTGATCCACCGTATCCATAGCTTTGCAGGTATGCCTTTTTTCAAAAATAACGGATATTCACTGAACTGCGGTGGCAAATTGATCGTGCTGGATACGCCCAAAGTGATGGGCATTTTGAACGTGACGGACGATTCTTTTTACAAAGGCAGCCGCGTGGACCTGCCCGCAGCCATAGACATGGCGGGGACGATGCTCGAAGCGGGCGCAACCTTCCTGGATATCGGCGGCCAAAGCACGAGGCCCGGTGCCCCCGAAGTCAGCAACGAAGCCGACCGCGTGCTCCCGGTGATAGAAGGGATAAAAAAAGCGTGGCCCGAAGCGGCCCTTTCTATAGATACTTATCATGCGCACATCGCGAAAATGGCGGTCGAAGCTGGCGCGGTCCTGGTGAACGATATCAGCGCGGGGCGGATGGATGAAAACATGCTGTCCACGGTGGCGGCGCTGAAGGTCCCTTATATTGCGATGCACATGCAGGGCACGCCGCTAACCATGCAGGCGCATCCGACATACGGCGACGTCACGCGGGAGGTAATCCAATACCTGGCGGAAGCCGCGGAAAAAGCCCGAAACGCCGGAATCAAGGACGTGCTGGTCGATCCGGGCTTTGGTTTCGGGAAAAATAAAAAGCACAACTACGCATTGCTGAAAAACCTGGATGCACTGCAAATCCTGCAAAGGCCTGTCGTGGTGGGGCTGTCGAGAAAGTCGCTGATTTACCGCACGCTGGAAGTCACCCCCGGGGAGGCCCTGAACGGCACGACGGTCCTCCATACGCTGGCGCTGACCAAAGGCGCGCACATCCTCCGCGTACACGACGTAAAGGAAGCCATGGAGGCGATCCGCCTCCTGGAAATTTATTTGGAGGCATAAGGCTGCCAATCGTAGAAGACCTCTTCCCGGTCAAGGTCCAGGTAACCCATGCGGTATCCCTCCGTCAGCATTTGCATTTTCAACTTATTGTGCTGCCGGATGATGGCCACCGTGATGCCGGCAACGATCGCCACCCCCACGACCACGCCCACGACCACCAGCGCCGAAGCCACGCTTCCCTTTCCGCCGCCACCGAAACCGCTTAAATCCAGGGAACCGCCCGCACCCCCCGCTGCCAAAGCCGCACCGGTATAATTCAGAAAATGGACTTGCCCCTTCGACAAGGGCACACGAAACGAAAAGCCCGAGGGCAGCTTATTGAGACGGGTATAATAGATCCCCTGCCAATGGATGTACAAATTGGCGCCATCGGAGAGCGCCCAGGGCAACGTGGAACGGGGGCTGTCGAGGCGATAGGACGCGGCCGCGTCCTGGCAGGTCAGCACCACAGGACCGGGATGGACGCGGTTGTCCCTGAAGTCCGCGAACGTAGCATACGTGCCGCTCACGAGGGTATCGGCGTTGAGGATGGCAAACGGGGACCGGCCGTCGACCTCCGCCAGGCTGAGCGCCGAACCGGATGCAGAGCGCCCCGCATACGCGCGTCCCGCGGCCACGAGGAAATCCCCCACCGCCCGGCGCATAAGCGAAGGCAGGTGGGAGAGATCTCCGAAGGGATACGTTTTTTGATAGGTCAACAGGTACGTATAACGGTCACTGCCCGTTTGCACATAGGCGTCGGCTGAAATAGACAGATGCTTGTGGTGAATGCTGCCATTGGGTACGCCAAATTCAAAAAGGCGAACCAACAGAAAGGCCTGGCCGCCCATGGAACCTTTGAACAAATCGGCAACGGGATAGGTATAATGCTCCGGCGGAAATTCGCGGCGCATCTTCGTATAAATCCAACCCGTGTCGGGGCGCTTGTCCAGCACCGTTATGGAACGGAAAGGCATTTGCGCAGGAACGGAAAGGGCCCATAAAAGCATAATACAGCCCCAAAGGCATCGTTTCATTCAGAGGGTTTATCTGAAAAACGACGTGGGGGGGGGGTGGCGCTGGCCAAAAAAAAGGACCCGGTTGGGTCCTTAACAATAATTTAGGCATCGCTGCCGGGGCATCGCCCACCAGGGCATCGCCCACCAAGTCATCGCCCGCCGGGCATCGCGCATTAGTGCTGCACGGGAGGCTGTTGCGCCGGAGGCGGGTTCTTCTGCGCCTGCGCCTGCTGCATCGCCTTGAGGCGCGCCAGCATCGCCGGGCTCAGCTTTTGCTGGGCACCACCCCCGCGAGCCATACCGGGCTGCGCGCGCTTGATCGTATCCACGCTGGCGACGCGGATGTCGAAGATGAGGTTGGCGTTGGGCTGGATCCGGGGAGGGCTGCCGTACTTCCCGTACCCCATGGAGGAGGGAATGTAGAGGCGGGCGACCGCGCCCTGGCGCAGCATAGACACGCCGTCGGTGAAGCCTTCGATCATGCCGCCCTGCATGGGTCCGCGGGCCATGACGTCAAACAAGGTGTCTTTACGTTGCGCGGTGCTGTCCGTGTTGGAATCGAATTCCTTTCCATCGGCGAGGGCGCGACCCGTATAGAACACGCCGACCGTCTTGGTCGAATCGACCGCTGTCCCGCTTCCCGGTTCGAGGATTTCCACGAAGGTCCCCTTGGGCGCCTTCACGGCCTTGATGTTGTGGGCCGTCAGGTAGTCCTGGATGGTTTTTTCATCTATGGACTTCTGGGCGATCGCATCGATCGAATCGCGCGTGCGCATGGCAAGCATCGCTTTATCCTGGTCGGCCTGGGCCGCGGTCATGTCGGGGTAGAGCCCCAGCACGGCGAAGTGGGTTACGATGTAATTACCCTTCTTCATAAAGGGGGGCATGGGGCGCATCTTGAACAGCGAATCGGTCAACTGGCGGATGATCACGCTGTCCCCGGCCTTCACCTTCATGAAGATCGTATAGTAGGGCTCGGGAACGCGGCCCGAATCCAGGGGGGCGTATTGGGGAACCTGTCCCCGCGTGGTCCGGAGGATGGAGTCGTTATAGAGGAAGGTCAGGTCGAATTTCAGCACCTGGCCTTTAGTGGCGAAGTGACCCGTGTCGGAGGAACTGCGGATGATCTTGTACCAAAGGCCGCCCTTGTACTTGACGTACCCGGCATCTTTACAACCAAAACTGCCTGCGATCACTAAAAGCGCGACAAAAAACAAAACAACTTTTTGCATGGATGGTTATTTATACTTGTTCATTTAGTACTACACTGTTTTCCTGGAGGGCCATCTTGAACACCGCCACCGTCTGGGCCAGGGGCTCGCTGCTCCTGCCCCCCGATGCGTTCACGTGGCCGCCTCCGTTAAAGTATTTTCGGGCAAAAACGTTGGTATCGAAATCTCCCTTGCTCCGGAAAGACCACTTACGTTCCTCGTCGCGGTCGATGACGAGACCCGCCAGGCGGATGCCCTGGATCGAAAGGGGAAAGTTCACGAGGCCCTCGGTATCCCCCGTTTGAATCTCGAAGCGGAGGAGGTCGCTCTTGGGGATGGAGATCAGGGCTGCGTTGTACTCATAGAAGACCTCCATGCGGTTCAGCAGGATGTGCCCGATGAAGCGGAGGCGGTTTTCCAGGAAGTGATCGTATACCAGTTCGTGAACGCGCGAGTGCTGGAGTCCCCTATCCTTCAAATCGGCCACCATCCGGTGGACGGCTGCCGTAGTGCCGGGAAAGCGGAAGGAGCCGGTATCCGTCATGACCCCCGCGTACAGGCATTCGGCCATGGGTTCGTCGATCAGGTCCCCGTTACCCGAGCGGACGATGAAGTCATAGACCATTTCGGAAGTGGAGCTCTTGGAGGGATCGCTTATGCCGTAGGTGAATTGTTCGACCGCGGGCTCCTCGTGGTGGTCGATCAGTACCTTCACGCACGAAAGCCCCTCGATCACGGGCGCCATGCGCTTGGTCCGGATCATCACGTTGAAATCCAGGCAAAACAGCCAATCGCAGGCCGTCAAAACAGCCAGGGAGCGATCCGTCATGCTTTCAAAATCCAAAACCGCAGCGGCGCCCGGCATCCAATTCAGGAACCTCGGCCAGTTGGTGGGCGAAACGACCGTTACGTCATGGCCCAGGCTGACCAGAAAATGGTACAACCCCAGCGAAGACCCCAGGGCGTCCGCATCGGGTTTCTGGTGCATCGTGATCACGATCTTCTTCGGCTCGGACAAGGCTCCGTATAGTTCTGTAATGGGTCTCACGCCATAAAAATGGGAGCGAATATCTAATTTAAGCCGCAGAATCCCAAAAAATGTTATTTTCGCGGCCCAAAACCAGACGCGCCGAAGGCACGTCGCCAGCACTATATGAGCAACAGAACGTTCACTATGATAAAGCCGGACGCCGTGGAGCGCGGATACGCAGGCGCCATCCTGGACCAAATCCTAAAAGCGGGTTTCCAGGTCGTCGCCCTGAAGCTCACGCGCCTGAGCGCGGAGAAAGCCGGTGAATTTTATGCCGTACATAAGGCAAGGCCCTTTTACGGGGAGCTGGTGGAATTCATGAGTAGTGGGCCGATCTATGCCGCTATTTTGGAGAAAGCGGGTGCCGTGGATCAATTCCGCAAACTCATTGGCGCCACCAACCCGGCCCAGGCCGAAGAAGGGACCATACGCAAGCGCTTCGCCGAGAGCATCGGCAGGAATGCCATCCATGGGAGCGACTCCGACGAAAATGCACGCATCGAAAGCGACTTCTTCTTCTCCAGCCTGGAGCGCATATAACTCATTGAGAGACAGGCAGAGTTTTTTTATGTATCGGGCGGAAAAAAACGTTATTTTGGCTGCATCAACCTCTGAGTATGCTCAAGCCGTTCGCCCTCCTTATCGCCTTGCTCCTCTCGGGCTTCGCCCGGGGCCAGAAAGACATTCCCTCTTACGGAAAAATTGACAAAGCGGACCTGGACATGACCAGCTGCGACTTCGACCCCGAGGCCGACGCCGAGATCCTGATCAACACGGGAGAAACTACTTTCAACGTCAGCGGGGAAATTTGGCTGGAAACCAAATACCGCTTCCGGATCAAAATCCTCAAGGACAAGGGCGTGGAATGGGCGGACGTTAAAGTCCCCTTTTACTCCCACAACCGCGTCGACCGCATCGACAACGTCAGCGCGGAAACGTATAACCTGGACGCGTCGGGCAACATCGTCAAAAGTAAACTGGAGCACGCCAATATTTACACCAAGCAGGTGAGCAAAAACTGGTCCCAGTTGTCCTTCACCCTGCCCGACGTCAAAAAGGGGAGTGTCATCGAATACGAATACACGAAGGTGTCCACCGATTTCGGGGATATAGAGCCCTGGGATTTCCAATACCCCATCCCGGTCAGGTACACCCAGTTCTACCTGTCCATACCCAGTTACTTCCAGTTCACCGCGAACAGTCACATTACCCTCCCCATAGACAGGCATGACGACGAATATGCGGCAACGTGGGCCAGGACATATACGATGAAAAATATTCCGGGGCTGAGGGACGAGCCCTACATGTCCGCGCCCAACGACTACCTGCAACGCATCACCTTCCAGTTCACGGGGTACCAGTTCCCCGGCGAAGCGCCGCATACCTTCAATACCACGTGGGCCAGCATCAACCAGGAGTTCCTGGATGACGAAGACTTCGGGGGCCAGCTCCACAAGAACGTCCCGCACACCGCGGACCTGGATGCCCTTCTGGCCAACCTAAGCGATTCCACCGCGCGCATGGCCGCCATATATGAATATGTCCGCAGGCACATCGACTGCAACGAAGAGGAAGGACTCTTTTCCCAACAAGGCATCAAAACCGCCTGGGACAAAAAAGTGGGCAGCGTCGCCGACATTAACCTATTGCTGGTAAACCTGCTGCGGGACGCCCGCCTGGATGCGCATCCCCTCCTCGTCAGCACCCGGGACCACGGGCGCGTCAATATTTTTTCCAACCAGTACGAACAGTTCAACAAGGTCATGGCCTACGTCTATGTCGGTGGGCACTACTACATCCTCAACGCCGCCGATAAATACAACCCCTACCGCCTCATCCCTTACGACGTCCAGTATACCAAAGGGTTCGTCATAGACAAGGACAATCCGGGATGGGTAACCCTGGTGGACGACAAGAGCAAGTACCGGACCGTCGTCATCATCAACGGGGACGTGGACTCCACGGGAAAACTGACTGGGAGCGCCAGCATCACCAATTTCGATTACAGCAAAAACCTGCGCTGCAAGCGCCTCAAAGAGGGCCTCGACAAGTATAAGGACACGTACTTCACCAAGGCGTACTCCAACCTTTCCGTGGACAGCCTCGAGGTGAGCGGCCAGGACAACGATTCCCTGCCGCTTAAGCAGGAGTTGGATTTCAACTATACCCTCAACGGATCCGGGCAATACCTTTTCCTCAGCCCCAACCTGTTCACGGGCCTGGAAAAAAATCCCTTCGTGGCCGAGCACCGCTTTACAGACGTCGATTTCGGTTACCGTCAATCGTATATGGTCGTGGGCACCATCTCCATCCCCGATGGCTTCACCTTCGAGACCCTGCCCAAGAACATGCGCATGATCATGCAGGACACCAGCATCGTCCTGGAGAGGCTCGCCCAGGCGGACGATGGCCGCGTGAGCTTCCGGATCGGCCTGGAGTTCAAGCGACCTGTGTATTACCTGGACGAATACGACGACTTCCGCGAGTTTTATAAAAAATTATTTGCGACGCTCAACGAGCAAATCGTGATCAAGAAAAAATCCTGACTATGAAGCGACTTCTGGGGCTAATCCTACTTGCCGGGTCCGCCCGCGCGCAACAACCCTACGACGTAAGCCTCATCCCCGATTCCCTGAAGAAGGGAGCCCACGTCGTCGTCAGGGATGACGAGGAATCATTCGTCCTGGCGTCCCCAACCAGGGCTACCTATAAATCGCATGTAGCCTATACCATATTGGACGAGCAAGGTCAGGACGCCCTGGAATGGGGCACCTACACGAATACTTTCGTTAAACTCGAAGACGCGGATATATATGTTTACGATCCGGGGGGCAACCAAATCCAGCACATCAAGCAAAAGCAAATGGTCACCGAGGGATACGGTGAAGAACTCATCGACGACGGAGCGATTACCGGCTATAGGGTCACCGCACCCAGCTATCCCATCACGGTGCAAGTGGACTATACCCTCAACTTCAAAGGGTCCGAAATCATAGTGCCCTTTTCATTGGAACATACTCAGCGATCTTTCCAGCAGGCTCAGTATACCCTCGTCACCCCTAAATCCATGACCCCCCGCTACAAGAATCGTCACCTGGACCTCCAACCCGTGATCGCGGACGTGGACAAAGATAACCGGAGTTATACCTGGAAATCGGGGCCCATCAAGGCCGTCCCTGAGGAACCCGGCGCGCCCTCGGATTACGTCCCCGAAGTGCAAATGGCGCCCACCCAATTCGAAATGGCCGGTTTTCCCGGAGACATGTCCTCCTGGCAGCATTTCGGCCAGTGGATCTATGACCTGAACAAAGCTTCCTTCGTGCTGCCGGACGCCTCCAGACAATTCTATCAACAAATGGTCAGCGGAGCAGCTTCGGACCTGGACAAAGCCCGCATCATTTACGACTACCTGCAAAAGAATTTTCGGTACGTCAGCATTCAGCTCGGAATCGGAGGTCAGCGCTCCTTTCCCGCCAACTTTACCGAAAAAAGGAAGTACGGCGATTGCAAAGCGCTCAGCACCTACATGCGCGCCTGTCTGGATGCCGTCGGCGTGAAAAGTTACACCGCCCTGATCAATGCCGGGCCTTATCAGCAACCCATCGATCCCTCCTTTCCTTGTGATGAATTCAACCATGTCATCCTCTGCATTCCCCAACCCAAAGATTCGGTTTGGCTGGAGTGCACCAGCAAATACATCGATTTCGGCGTACTGGGAGACTTCACGGAAAACCGGAACGCGCTCCTGATCACGGAAAACGGGGGCGTCCTGGCACATACCCCCGTAAGTACCCTGGAGGAAAATACCAGCATTTACAACACGAAGGTGGCGCTCTCTGATGACGGGAGCGGCAAAGCCATGGTTACCTTTTACCAACGGGGAGACGATAAGGAAGAAATCATCCGCAAATTTTATGCGGAGACGCGGGATAACCAGAAAAAATTCCTGGTCGATGACATGGATTTTCCCCAGCCCGATGACTTCACCATCACCCCTGGCCAGAAGGATTCTGCCGCCCTGAAAACGTTGATGAGCCTTACCTTTGAAAAAGTTCCGGAATTTACCGCCGGGTCCAAAATGTTTCTGAATCCCCGCCTCTACCATATCTGGCCCTATAAACTCCCCCCTTCCGAGCATCGGACCCAGGACTATTATTTTGCAAATCCTGACGTCACCGTGGACACGACGTGCTACCAACTCCCGGAAGGATACGTGGTGGACCAGCTCCCAAAAGGTGATTCGTTCTCCAACGACTATGCTTCCTATACTTCCTCCTACTGGTACGATGCCGCCCAAAAATGTGTATATTCACGAGGAGTCCTGACCCTGAACGCCCGGAGGATCCCTGCGCGGGATTATCCCCTCGTGAAAGAGTTTTTCGGGCACGTTGTGAAGGAAGAAACCGAAAAAATAGTGATCAACAAACCATGAAGCGAATAACACTCTTAACCCTTACCTTAACCGTTTCCCTTATAAGTTCCGCCCAGAAAGATGTACCCGACTTCGGCAGCGTCCCCCCCGAAGACCTGGCCATGACCGCCTGTCCGCTGGACTCCGAAGCCGAAGCCCTGGTCCTCCTCAAGACCGGGGAAACCAACTTCAACCTGGGCAATGGAGACAACGAAATGGTCACCAACTACCGGTTCAGGATAAAAATATTGAAAGACAAAGGGCTGTTCCGGGCCAACGTCATTATCCCATACTACGCCCATGACGACATCGAAGTGATCGAGGACGTACAGGGCGTCACCTTCAATCCCGAGGGCGCCACGTCCCTGGAAAAAGCCAACATTTACCGGAAGTCCCTGGAAAAAAACATCGACGAAGTCGTTTTTTCGCTCCCCAATGTTCGAAAAGGAAGCGTCATAGAATACAAGTTCACCAAGATTTCGCGGCACTTTGCCAGCATCGAGCCCTGGAATTTCCAGGAGGATATCCCCGTTCGCTTCAGCAGATACTACATCGACGTCCCGCCTTACATCGACTTCACCTACACGGTGCACTGCTCGCTGCCCATAGACGTAGAGAGTAAGAATGCCTTCAATGACGGCATCAAGGTCTTCACCATGAAGGACGTTCCGGCCCTGAAAGAGGAGCCCTTCATGACCGCCCGCCGGGACTACCTGCAGCGCGTGGACTTCCAGCTATCCTCGACGAATTTCCCGGGGCAGGGCACCAGGGTATTCCATGCCGATTGGGGTAAAAACGCCGATGAATTGCTGGCGAACGACTACTTCGGGGGGCAGTTGGAAAAGATTCCGCACACGGACTCGCTGGATGCGCGGCTGGCAGGTGTGACCGACCCCGTCGCCCGCATGGCCGCCGTCTACGAATACGTGCGCCGGAACATGACCTGGACCAACGTCCACACCATGTATTCCGAAGGCGCCCGGGACGCCTGGACGCGGAAAAGCGGCAACACCGCCGACATCAACTTCGTCCTCATCGACCTGCTGCGCAAAGCCGGCCTGGACGCTTGCCCCGTGCTGGTCAGCCGGCGCGCCCACGGACGCGTCAACCCCGCCAACCCCCTCCTCAGCCAGTTCGACGAAGTCCTGGCCTACGTGCGTATAGGTAGCCAGGTCTTTGTCCTGAACGGAGCGGATCGCTTCACCCCCTACACCCTCATCCCCCTGGACGTATCGGGCTCCAACGCCTTCCTGGTCGAAAGCAGGGGCCGCTCCGAATGGGTCACCCTGGGGGACCCCGACCCCAGATTCGCCATTACGGTTTCTCTGAACGGGGACATCGGCGCCAACGGGCGCCTGACCGCGGCCGCGGATATCGTCAACGCGGGCTATGCCAAAACTCCCCGACTCCGGATCCTGTCCGAAGGCCAGGACCGCTTCCGCGAAGTCTATTTCACGCGGGAATATTCCAAACTGAGGGTGGACAGCCTGGCCATCTCGGGCCAGGACAACGATTCCCTGCCCCTCGAGCAACATTTGGATTTCCACATGGCCCTTGAGCATTCGGGAGACTACTGGTTCTTTTCCCCCAACCTCTTCCTGGGCCTGAACCGGAACCCCTTCACGCGCCCCACGCGCTTTTCCGATATCGATTTCGGGTACCTTCAATCGTACACGGTGGTAGGGTCGGTGGCACTGCCCGAGGGGTTCGGCGTGGAGGCGCTCCCCAAGAACATGCGCATGATCATGCCGGATACCAGTATCCTCCTGGAAAGGATACTCCAGCTCGATGAGGACAGGCTTGGTTTCAGGATTCGTGTGGAGTTCAAACGACCTCGGTATTATGTGGATGAATACGATGCTTTCAGGGAATTTTATAAACGCCTCTTCGACGCCTTGAACGAGCCCGTCGTTATCCGCAAAAAAAGTAATCCATGAATTTCCTGCTCCTGGCCGCCATCCTGGCGCCTCTTACAGCCGCCGCCCAGGCGGATGTCATCCCCGATTCGATGAAAACGGACGCCCACGCCGTTGTCCGGGAACTGAAGGAAACCCTGACCCTTACCGCCCCCGGGAAAGCGACCTTTACCTACCACTCCGTCGTCACCCTCCTCGACGACAAGGACAGGTCCGACCTGACTTTCGCGGCCACTTCCACCTCCTTCGTCCGCCTGGAAGACGCCGACGTGCAGGTATTCGACGCGGGGGGCGCCCCCCTGCAACACATCCGGAAGAAAGAAATGTCGCAGTCGGCCTTCGGCGAAGGGCTCGTGAGCGACGGCATGACGACGTACTATTCCGTAACCGCCCCCACTTACCCGCTCACCATCCAGATCGACTTTACCCTTTCCTACAAGGGAATAGTCAATCTTCCCGGCTTCACGCTGAATCATTACCATCGGTCCATCATGGACGCCTCGTATACGGTCACCCTGGGCCCTGGTATGGGCATCCGCTACCAGTCCCACCTCCTGGACCTGGCCCCCGCCATCAGCGCGGACGGACGCGTCTACACCTGGAAAACGGGGGGCATCCGCGCCGCCCGCGTGGAAACGGGCGCCCCCTCCGACGACGTCTCCCAGGTCTACCTCGCCCCCAATACCTTCGAGCTCGGGGGCCTTCCCGGGGACATGTCCACCTGGGCCGCCTTTGGAAAATGGATCTATGAGCTCAACAAGGATACCTATACGCTGCCGGAGTCAAGCAAAGCCTTCTACCGCGACATGGTGCAGGGCGAGACCACCGATGCCGGCAAGGCGCGTATCCTCTACCGTTACCTGCAGCAAAACTTCCGGTACGTCGCCATCGAGCTGGGCATCGGGGGCCTCAAATCCTTCCCCGCCTCCTTTACCGAAACCAATAAATATGGGGATTGCAAAAGCCTGAGCACCTACATGCGCGCCTGCCTGGAGGCCGTGGGCGTCCGCAGCCTGACCGCCCTCATCAACGGGGGCATCCACCTGGCGCCCGTGGACCCGCGCTTTCCCCGGAACGCTTTCAACCACGAAATCCTTTGCATTCCCCGGCAGCCCGATTCCATTTGGCTCGAATGCACCAGCAAACAAACCGACTTCGGCGTCCTGGGCACTTTTACCGAAAACCGCAACGCCCTCCTCATCACAGAACACGGCGGTGTCCTCGTCCGCACCCCTTCCAGTACCCCCACCGAAAACTGCACCGTCTCGCACACGACATTGACCCTGTCCCAAGATGGCAGCGGCAAGTCCCAAGCCACCCTGCTCACCCGGGGCGAAGCCAAGCGGGCCCTGTTGTATGGTTTTAAGGAAAGCGACCGCGATAGTCGCAAGAAATTCCTCTCGGACTATATGGATTACCCCGAGGCCACCGACATCGATGTCCGCATGGGCGCCCCCGATTCGCTGGAATTCCCCGTTGACATCGACGCGCACTTCGAGAAGGTCCCCGACTTCATAAGCGGAGGTAAGATGTTCCTCAACCCCCACCTCACCCACATCTGGAAGGGCCGCCTCCCCGGCGCCCAGCACCGCGAATTCGACTATTGGTTCAACTACCCCTTTTCCATCCGGGACACCACCTGCTACGTCCTCCCCGCGGGTTTTACCCTGGATCAGTTGCCCAAGGCGAAGACCCTAAGCTGCGGCTATGCGCACTACGCCTCCGCCTATTGGTTCGATCCGACCCGGGGCACCGTTTACTCGTGTGCGACCCTGACCCTCGATTCCATGGACATACCCCCCCGTGACCTGGATGATGTCCGGCGTTTTTTCGATCGTGTGACTCAGGATGATGCAGAGAAAATAGTGATTGCCAAGCCGTAAGGGGGCGCCCCGCCGTCCCGGAAATGTTAAAATTATGTTAGAGCGAACGCCTTTTTAAACCTTTCTTAACACACTACGTCTTAACTAGTAGTAACTCCCGATATTTCCGGTCCGCCTCGCGGCGAACCATTCTAATATATTTAAAATCAGTGAGTTAAGCAAGGTTGAACAAAAAAAGGTCTGACTTGTCTAAGTTGGACCTCTTTTATTTTACGGCCTTTCGGCTCGTGCGGGCCCTCATTAGGGCGCGATCAGCGTAACTGCTCCCATTTCCCTGGCCAGGTTGTGCACCGCCTCTTCTAATTTCTTTACCTGTTTTTCGCTGGGATATTTGATTCCCTTGGAGTAGGCGCGAACAAGAGAGGGGTTCATCTCCGCTTTTTTTGCCACTTCCGATATAATGAGATAATTAAACGCCGAGAAAAAAGCGACCAGGTCATATTGAATATCGAATTCAACCTTTCCTTCCCTCAAAGGCTCCCATTTTTTTACCTCCTTCAATTCATTGCTGGCCAGGTCGACGACCAGCTCTTTCATGGTTGGAATCAGTTCCTCCAGATTGTCGGCTTGGCCGACGATGATGGACCCTCCCAAAATGACACGACCGTCCAAGTCGTCTCCATCGGTGCCTTTTTCTATGATTAATTCGACTTTCATTTCAATCCTGCGATTTTTAAAATACTGTTCAGCGTTCCAGGCTTAAGGTCCTTGCTCCCATGAATCGGGATCACAAGGACGCCTGGTTTAACAGGGTGCTTATATACCGCATGACTTCCTTTCTGTCTCACGAAATACCAACCGTCCCTCTTCGCCATTCTAATAAGCTCCGCACTGGTCACAACGCCACAAAGGTAACACAATTGTTACCATTTTCCAAGATTAAGAAACAAATTTGTTACTTTACAGCGGCCACCGCCTCGCCTCCGTAGAGCTGCTCTTTAAATCGAAGGGAAGGTGAGGAAAGAAAAGGGCCCATGCCAAGCTCCCCCCATTTTGCATCCACCTTTTGAATGGTCGCATCATCCGAGACGATGATGTTTGGCCAGTCCCTTTCAAAACCATCCAGGGACCGCGTCTTGGTCGTTCCGTCCAGTCCCAGGCAGGCGAACATCCGACCGTCCGGCAAGCCTCGCTCGAAGAGAAAATGATCCCTTTTTGGATCCAGGTTGTTGCAAAATCGCCAAAGGGCCACGCCCAGATCGCCCGGGTCGACGGTATGGTCCACGTAGAGGATCATCTTCAGGCCCCCGGCTTCGGGCCGGATGCAGATTTCATCGTGGAGTTCCCTGATATGGAAGGGGCGCGTTTTTTCCACGGAGACGATGAGGCAGGGTAAATCCAGGATTTGACGCACGGCTTTGACGGTGGGGAAGTCGGCGCCCAGGCCGTTAAAGGCGCCCCATACATACCGCGCGTCGAGTTCTTCGGAAGACTTGGCCGTCCCGTCGATGCACATCTTCCCCCCAAACCCGAGCGCGCTGCAGCTATGATCCAACACGTCCATGGGCCCCGAAGCAAAGGCCACGTCGGTCGCCACGTTGCAGTGCCGGAAGACGTAGCGCGCCAAAGCGGCGTAGTCACTCAACGGGGCCTCCCCGTCGGTCAGGACGAGGATTTTATTGAACATCATTTGTCCCGCGCCCCACATGGCATTCATCACTTTCAGTCCCTGGCCGGGGTAATCTTTTTGGATGCGGGCGATGACGAGGTTGTGGAAAACGCCCTCCACGGGCATTTCCATGTCCACGATCTCGGGCACCAGGGTAATTTTGATGGGAGCCAGGAAAATGCGTTCGGTGGCCTTGCCCAGCCACGCGTCCTCCTGGGGAGGGATGCCCACGATGGTTGCGGGATAGACGGCCCTGCGGCGGTGCGTAATGGCTGTCACATGGAAGCGGGGGTACCAATCGGGCAGGGAGTAATAGCCCGTATGGTCCCCGAAGGGACCTTCCCATAAGGGTTCTTCATTTGGCTCCACGTATCCTTCAATAATGATGTCGGCGTCGGCGGGGACTTCGATGTCGGGTTGGGTCAGGCAGCGCACGAGCTCCACCTTCTTTTTGCGCAGGAAGCCCGCGAGCATGTATTCGTCCACGTTTTCGGGGAGGGGGGCAGTGGCGGCATAGGCGTAGACGGGGTCTCCGCCCAGGGCAACGGCTACGGGCATTATCAACCCCCGTTTTTTATACTCGGCAAAATGTCTCGCGCTCACCTTGTGCCGGTGCCAATGCATAGCCGTGAGGCGGGGGCCGAACACCTGCATGCGGTACATGCCTACATTACGGATGCCTGTGCCCGGGTCCTTGGTATGGATGATAGGAAGGGTGAGAAAAGGGCCTCCATCGAGGGGCCAGCATTTGATGATGGGAAGCTTGCCCAGGTCGGGATCGGTCATCACGACTTCCTGGCAGGCGCCTCTTTTCCGCTGCACACTGGGCATCCAGGAGGCGAACTGGCTCAGTTTGGGGAGCATACCCAGCTTGTCCAGGATGCCGTGCTTTGGGCTTGTCAGCAGCTTGAAGAGGTTTTCGATCTCGCGGGTAATGTCGTCCAGGTGCTCCACACCCAGGGCCATGCACATGCGCCGCTCGCTGCCGTAGGCATTCATCAGAACGGGGAAGTCGTAACCGGTGTTTTCAAACAGAAGGGCCTTGTTTTGATCACCGCTTTTGCTGACGCGGTCGGTGATTTCGGCCATCTCCAGGATGGGATCTACATATGTCTTTATCCGGAGGAGTTCGCCACCGGTTTCCAGTCTGTCAATAAAAGCTTGCAAGTTGGGATAGGCCATCCCGCGAAATTACGTGTTGGCGTGCGTCACGACAAATGCTTGTGCACATATGCCACCAGCGACTGCACGGTAGTCAGTTTTTCGGCGTCCTCGTCGGAAATCTTGATTCCGAATTCTTTTTCTACATCGGTAAATAATTCGGTGACGTCCAGGGAATCGACCCCCAGGTCATCGGAGAATTTGTCTCCGGGATGGATTTCGGAGGGCTCCAGCCCCAGCTTTTCAGACATCAGCAAGTAGAGTTTGCTGTCAATTGTCTCCATAGTTGTTGTGCTCATAAAAAAGGTTTATCATCAATCGGCATGCCTATGCGGAAAATGGCTTGTTCTGAGACGTTGGAACCCTACCAAAATGAAAAGCTCCTTGTCGTTTTAACATTTTTTTAATTTTAATATGGGTCGGACAGTAAAGATCCGTGAAAAAAGGGCGCCCAGGTAGTTAGAATCTTTTAATCTGGCAACAACACAATAAAAAAAGCCATCCCATTCAATAAATGAGACGGCTTTCACACCATATTTCCAAGGTAGCCCTTAATGCTGTTTGAGCTGATCTCCCAGGTGCTTGTTGAAATGAACGATTTGATAGGTTACAAAGCAAACAAGTCCAACAAAAGTGATGATACCTGCGGAGACTTCGAGTGTAATACTATTTTGCATAATGACGTGTTTTCAGGTTAGAAATAATTGCTTTACAATAATAAAACGTTAACCGCTTGCAAAGACACCATTTCCATCGCAAATAATTGATAGTCAGTACCCATTCTCCACGGGTGCTGCCTCGATCGCGCTCCCCCATTTGGGATTCGGCTTGTCCCCCATCTCGAAGGTGAGGGTGCCTCCGTCCATCAGGTCGCTGTTGGTCAGGTAGGTATCGGTGTAGGGTTTACCGTTCAGGAAGGCCGCCTGGATATAGATGTTCTTCCCCCCGGCTTTGGGCGCAAGCACCGTAAAGGTCTTTCCACCCGGCAAATGGATCACGGCCCGGCGCAGCTGCGGCGACCCGATACAATACACCCCCGAAGCGGGGTTGACGGGGTAAAATCCCATGGCGCTGAAGATGTACCAGGCGCTCATCTGCCCGCAGTCTTCGTTGCCCGCGTAGCCCGAGGACTTGTCGTTGTAGAGTTCCTGCATGATGCGGGCGGTGTACAGCTGGGTCTTCCAGGGTTGGCCCGCGAAGTCGTAGAGATAGGGTGTGTGGTGGCTGGGTTCGTTGCCGTGGGCGTCCTGACCGATGAAGCCGCTGGCGTTGCCGTTCACGTCGGTTGGCTTGACCTGCAGGGTAAAGAAGGTGTCCAGCTTGGTCGTGAAGCCCCAGCGTCCTCCCAACAGACCGATCAGTGAAGGAATATCCTGGGGGACGTACCAGAAATATTGCCAGGCGTTCCCTTCCGTGTACGGGGATCCCCCGTTTCCTCCGTAGTCCAGGGGATTGAAGGGCGTGACCCATTTCCCGTCGCTGTTCCGGGCCCGGAAGAATTCGGTGGTGGAGTCGTATAAATGCCGGTAGTCGGCGGAACGCTTGATGAAATAATCATAGTCCGCCGAATTCCCGAGGGCCTTGGCCATTTGAGCCACGCACCAGTCGTCGTAAGCCACTTCCAGGGTCAGGGAAACTGATTGGGATTCCTTATCTTCAGGGAAGTACCCGTATTGGTCCAGGAGGTGGAAGGGCGCCCCGGGATGGTCCTGGGTGCTGGAGGTGCGGATGGCCAGGTAGGCCTTTTGGTAGTCCACCCCGGGAATGTGCTTCAGGTAAGCATCCACGATCACGGGGATGGCGTGGTTCCCGATCATGCAATACGTTTCATCGCCCCAGAGTTGCCAGATAGGCAGGTATCCATAGGTATCGAACTGTCTCAGGAAGGAATTGATGAAGCCCGCCGTGCGCGCGGGTTGCACCAGGGTATACAGGGGGTTGGCCGCGCGGTAGGTATCCCACAGGGAAAAGGTGCTGTAGTGCGTCCCGTCCGGGGCTTTGCGTTCCGTGAAGCCGGTCCCCGTATAGGATCCGTCTGCGTCGGCGATGTTGTTGGGTTGGATGAAAGCATGGTACAAACCCGTATAAAATATGCGCTCCTGTTCGGGGGTGCCGTCCACGTCGATGCAGGAAAGCTCCTTATTCCACGCCGACCTGGCGTCGGCGACGACGGCATCGAAGTCCCATCCGGGGATTTCCGCCTCGAGGTTCTTGCGCGCGCCTTCGGCGCTCACGCTGGACAGGCCTGTCTTGACGAGGAGGGGGCTGGAGGGGGATACGTTGAAGTCGAGGACGGCTTTGACACGGGTGCCGTTGGCGATCGTGGTGCGCCCGTTATGGAGGTCTGCGGCCGTAAAGGGCTGGGAGAATTCCGACCGGAAATACACTTTCCGCAGTCGGCTCCAGCCGGTGATGATCCGATATCCCTCGATGGTATGGTCGTCCACCACACGCAGCTCGGCGGTGATGATCTTGCATACCCAATAGGGCCGCTTCTTATCCAGGGAATGGTCCAGGTCGATGATGACGTGGGCGCGGGGTCCGGCGGGAAAGGTGTAGCGCTGCATGCCCGCGTGGGCCGTGGCGCTCAGTTCCACTTGGGTATTCCAGGTCTGTAGCCGCACGCTGTAGTAGCCGGGAGAAGCCTTCTCTTCGGCGTGCGAAAAGTCCGAGGCATAGCCCTTGGGATCCCATTGTACCTCTCCGGTATAGGGCATGAACAAAACGTCGAACAAATCCGCCACGCCCGTTCCGCTGAGGTGCGTATGGCTGAAGCCTATGATGCGGTGGTCGTTGTAGTCGTATCCGCTGGCCGGATCGTCGGGACTTTCCCGGGTGTCCGGACTCAGTTGCACGAGGCCGAAGGGCATACACGCCCCGGGAAAATTGCTCCCCGAAAGGCTGTTGCTGTCCACCGCGCCCGTGCCGATGAAGGGATTGACGAAAGCCGCGTGGTCGCTTGCGTTCACCGGCGTAAGGAGGTCTTTGGAACTGACCTGGGCGCGGGACGTGGCCCAGGCGGCGAGGAGGATTATAATGAGAGAAAAGGGCTTTGACATACCCGCAAAATAAGGATTAATCCGCGGAGCAAGTGGTCGCTTTACCAGGCGGCAATTCGACATCCACGTAGGAGATACCCGGCGAATGTTGCATCACGACCTGTCTGCCCGCCACGGAAGCCCGGGCATGGAACCCGGTGAAGCAAGGCCGCCATGTGATCGCCTTGTTACCGTCGTTGCGCGCGAAGGACCTCCGGGGACCCTCATGGCGGAGGGTTAAAAACGTCCCCAGGATGGGAAGATTGGTCAGGGCGGAGGTATCCCCGCCGGAGGAACGGAATTGCGTGGAGACGATCCTCGTGCCGGGAACCACGTCCACGCCCATCAGGCCCTGCACGATCCCTTCCAGCACCCCGAAGCATACTTCGGGATATTCCCTGCGTTCGGTACCGGGATTGGAAAGGTAATCGATGTATTTGCGGGCCCTGTCCCAGCGGCCCAGCCGGTAAAAGATGACGGGCAGGTGCGAGGTGCCTTCCACATTCCAGGTCACGGAAGCCAGGTGGTCCAGGGTGCGCCGGATGCGCGCGCTGTCGCGCAGGGCGTCCCAATAAAGGAGCCACGTTTCCCCTTCGGTCCTGCCGAAGGTGTCCGCATTGGAGTAAAAGGTGTAATATAAGGAATCCTTATTGTCCCACCATTCCGATTCCAGGCGAGCGCGATAGCGTTCGGCCAGGCGGGCGAAGGAAGGGGAGTCGCGGGTGATGGCGTAAGTTGTCAGCGCCCTGTACATCACGGCGGGGATATCCACCCCGATCTTCGGGTTGCCCACGCCCTCGAAATAGGTAGGCACGGGCAGCTTGCTATGGGCGGAGCGCGTCAGCAGGGAATCCGGTTCCAGGACCCAGGAACGGATGTACTCGTGCATGGTCCTGTCGCCGAAGTTGACGAAAGCCGTTCCCGTCAGGTAGGAGCTGTCCCCCGTCCAATTGGCGAGCCTCCAGGTGGCGTAAAACACGTCGAAATTGGCCGGCAGGTTGTACCAGAATTCGCGGTCGCTTTTGTAATCCGCGGGACAGGGACGGTTCCACTTGTCGATTTCCCAAAAGGAACACCAGTCCCTGGACGCGGAGATGTTCTCCGCGAAATGGGTGAACATGTTTTTATTTTCTACGGAAAGGCCCAGGATTTCCCCGCCTATGCACATATGGGAAACGTCGCGCATGCAAAAGGCGTCACGCGGGGGCAGCGCCGATTCGTACCAGGGCCCCACAGGGTCCGAGGGCTTTCCACGGTAATGCAGGGCCATGGCCTTGGACCAGGCGAAAATTCGTTGCAGTGCAGTGTCCGTGGAAGTGAAGGTTACTCCCGGCGAGGGCGGGGGAATGGCATCGAGATCGGCCACCAGGGGCGTCCCGCCGTCCCAGGCAGTGTCCAATACAAGGCGGTCGCCGTTGCGGACCTGGACCCGGGTGGCGCCTGAAGCCCCGGTGCTGGCGCCGGGAACCCGCCGGGTGGGGCCCGGAACGCGAACGACCCGGATGGCGAAATCCGATCCAAAGGCCCGGATGTGTGTCAGGCTCATCGAATCCCACGCCGCCGGCAACCGCGGCGTCAAACTGAAGCGCTTGAAGCCCAGCGGCTGTATTCCGAACAGGCCCTCCGTCACCGCGCGGCAGTACAACGCGCTTTCCGCCGAGAGGTGGCGCTGGTTCCCTTCGGGCCATGCTTCCACCGCATAGGGCACGTGCTCACCCAGCAGGCGCATGCGCGAATAGTAGCTGAAGTAACGGAGGCAGGTATCGGTTTTCCCGGCATAAAACAGGCCGCGAAAAGCATACAAGGTGGCCCTGTCCCAGTAAGTAGTCGAACCCGATTCGGTCAGGATCCCGTTAGGACTCCACAGGTAGGGCGACAACAGCGCCTGAACGGTGCCCTCGCGGCGGTCGAAAAGGCCCATCACCAGGGGCAAGCTTATCCACGAACGAAGGCGGTCGTTCCCTTCGTAATACCGGTAGGTATCGTAGCCCTGTACGGTCGCGGCGAAGTATTTTTCGATGGCGTTGTGCAGCAGGTATGCTTCGTACTCCAGGTCCCCGGCTTCATTGGTCATACCCAGGGCTCCCGCCAGGTAGCCGGCGTATAAGAATCCACCATAAGCCAGTACATTGGTGGACAAGTTGATTTTGCCTGAAGGAAAGCGCCCCTCCAGTTCGTCCGATTCGGAGGCGATGACGCCATCGGACGTCTTGCGGCGCCTCAGGTATTCCAGGCACCAGGAGATCAGGGGCCAAAGTCTGTGTGCCTCCATGGTGTCTCCCCCGGACAGGGCGAAGCGAGAGGCCCCGTAGGCGATCATGGCTTCATCTCCCCTGTCCCCTGCCCCGTTCCAGTAACCCAGGCCCTCGGCGATGATGGAGCTTGGGATGGGCTTGTAATCCGGATTCATGTACGCCGCAAAAAGGCGAAAGCTGTTGCGCGCCGATTCGTTGCCCGCCGCATTTCCCAGGAAGGGGAAGAAGGGGTCCACGTATTCGGCCTGGTCGTTGGCCCAGATTGCGGCGTAATACTCCCCTCCACCGGGGCTGTGCATCAGGCCCGAGCGGGTATCGTAAATGCTTTCCGCGGCGCGGATTTTGGCGAAACCGAACATGCGGTCGACGGTGTCGTTCGGTGTCCGAAGGACCAGGGAATGGCCCAAATCGTCCACGAAAGCAAGCCGGCGGGACCATTCGTACGCAGCCGAATAGGGATAGGGGGTCTCCCCTACCCTGCGCCCCGAGATGACCAAGGAGCAGCGCAGGCTTTCCCATGGCGCCAGATCGTAATCGCCGCTGTCATAGATGTGCCTGTTGATCACATAGGCCCCTTCCGCCCCCGGGGCTGTCGTGCTGTCCGAATCGAGGGAGGGGATGTGTACGTGCAAAACGGACGTCCCCGTATTGGTCAGGGAATAGTATTCGATGTAGGCCCGCTTGTCCACCGATGGGAAGGCGGTTCGATTGACGACCACGGGCGTTTGGGTGCGGCTGTGTACGCCCAGGCAACCCCGGATGTAAAAGGACAGGGGCGTTTCCCGCAAGGCCTCCCCGTCGACGAGCACGGAATCCATGACGTGCGCCCGCAAGCGCACGGTGAGGCTCCCCCGCGTATCGTTGGGCAGGATTCGTAAGGTTGGGAACACCAGCTCCTGGTCGAGGACCAGGCCTCCTGAAGCGTCCGTCCCATAAGTGATGATGGCGGCGATACCCTTTCCAGCCATCTCCAGGTGATCCGTATGGGTATCCCCCACCGTCCAGGAAATACCTCCGTCTCCCGTCATGTTCCAGCGCTGGGCACCGGAAATGGCGGGAATCGCCAGGGCAAGCAAAAGGGTTAAACCATGCCTCATAAGTCTATTCTGTTCTATTCCACAATATATATAACTTTTCAACGTGCGAGCCCCAGGGGTGAAAAAATAATGAACATCGCTACCATCATCAGCAGCAGGATCAGGGCCGCCCAATGGCGGTGCCTCCAGGGAGTCACCGCAACCACGTTGTTCACCCGCAACCTGTACGGTTCCGCCATGGGCCAAAGCCTGCCGAAGGACCACATGAGCACGCACGTAACCACGAAAAGAATGGCAAGCAAATGCAGGAAGTGGAGGCGGGTCAGTCCAAAAATCTCTATCACACCATACGAACCGATAAAAAATGCTAACCCTGCCTTGGCCGCCACCGCGGGCACGCGGCGCGTGACGAAGCCCATGAACAGGATGGTGAAAATGGGTACATTGAAAAACCCGTTGACCAACTGCACATAGTTGTAAAATCCCCCCCGGGCCAGGAGGATGAAGGGAGCAATGCTCATCGCACAGAAACAGACCCCGAGCTCGAAGCGCTTGGCGACGCGGACCAGGGAACGTTCGGGAATGGGACCCCGCCGCCGCTCCGCCCAGGGTTTGTACAGGTTGAGTACGAACAGGGTGCCCGAACTGTTAAGACCCGCGTTGAAGGTCGTCAGGGCCGCCCCGAAAATGATGGCTGCCACGTACCCCGACACCAGGCTGGGTGTCACGAGGCGGTTTAGTTCAGGGAAGACCTCCGCGGTATTGTGTACGTGCGTGAGCAGGTGGACCGCGATCAGGCCGGGCACGTTCAGCAGCAGGGGCGACACGATTTTTCCCAGGCAGGCCAACGCGATCCCCTGCTGGCAACTCCGCAGGTCCCGGCTGGCCAGCACCTGCTGCACGATGTATTGTTCGGTGCCCCAGTAGTAAAGGTTCACGAGGAGCATCCCCGTAAACAAGGTGGAGAAGGGTACGGGGTCCGACGCTCGTCCGATGCTGTTGAGGTGATCCGTATGTACCGTCAGCAAAAGGTGCAGCCCCGCCGCAATATGACCCCCGCCCAGGTAACGCAGCCCGAAATAGGGCAGGATCAATCCGCCCGCGAATATCCCCAGCCCCAGGAGGGTATCCGAAACGGAGATGGCTTTCAAGCCTCCCATCAAGGTATACAGTCCGCCCACGCTCCCCAATATCCAGACGAGGATCCAGATCGTCGTCCAATAATCCGTACCCCAATAGGTCGAAAAGTGAAATAGCCCGTTGAAAGCGACCGCCCCGCTATACAGGACCGAAGGCAGCAGATTGACAACGTAGCTCACCAGGAAAATGACGCTGACCAGACGGGCGGTCTGAAGGTCGTAGCGCAACGCCAAAAATTCCGGCGTGGTCGATATCCCCGTTTTGAGATAGATGGGTGTGAAGTATTCGGAAACCAGCAGCATGGCCAGGACGGAAGTCATCCCCCAAGCCATGACGCTCAGGTTGTGGGTGTACGTCAGTTCGTTTTCCCCCAGGATCGTGGCCGTGTTGATGTTCGTAAACACCAGTCCTCCGCCGATCAGCAGGAAGCCAAGGCTGCGGTTGGCCAGGAACAGCCCGCTCAGGGTATGCAGGCGGGCCTTGCGGCTTTGCATCCAGGCCACGATCCCCACGATGCCCGTGAACACCAGGAAACTAATGACAGTGATTGCATTCATCCGGGGTTATAGCGTATTTCTTCTCGCCAGCGTGGTGGGAATCGTCTCCTGCACTTTCCCGCGGTTCATCACGAATTGGCCCGCCCTGGTCCCCATCAATGAAAAGTCCGCGGACCACGTCGTGATCCCGATGATTTCCTTGACGGGCTCGTCGTTGTGGGAAAGGATACCCACGTCCTTCCCGGGCTTGAGCCCCTTGGCTTTGCACTCCTTGAGGATCTCCCAAAGGGCAAAGTTGTCCAGGGTGAAATAGACCTTCCTGCGCTCGATGGAACCGGGCACGTATTCCCGGATCACCTCGCCCTTGATCTTGGCATCCTTCAGGAACTTCCGGAAAGAGGTAACGATTTCTTTTGGGTCCAGGGAATCAGGAGAATGGTAGAAAATGAAGGCATCGAACCCGCGGATGACGGGAGCCAACTCAAGGAAGGCCTTGTACGAAGCCTTGGCAAATTCCTGGGTGATGTGGTTGAATTCCCCGCCCAGGGGCTCGAAGCGGTCCACCATCAGGAACTTGTTGCGCGGTATCCATTCCAATAACTCCCGGGTCCTGGGATGCGGGATGGGGGCCACGACGTACATGCCGTATTTACCCCGCACCTGCCCCAGGATCGTTTCGAATATTTCGATATTGCCGTGGTGGAAAAAGACGTGCAGGTCGACGTTTGGTCCCAATTCATGGCGGAAGTTCCGGTAAAATTGCTCCTCGAAGGTATCGATGGAGAACATCAGCAGCGCAACCTTGAGGGTCTGACCTGTCTTGCCGTGGGCCACGAAATACCCCAGCCGGTTCTTGGATTCGATGATACCCCGGTCGATCAGGTCCTTATACCCCTTCACGATGGTCTCCCGCGAAAAGCCCAGCTCCCGGATCATCATGTTTACCGAAGGCAGCGTCTCGTCGCGGGAGATCAGCTTCTCGTCGATGGCGTTGATAATGCCATGCACCAGGCGATCGTGTTTGGAAAACGAAGGCACGTCCGCCAGCTTCCGTATTTCGTCGAAAATCTTTTTCATGAGCCGGGGCCAAAATTAAGGCAATTCGTGTCTATTGATAGCCTGGGTTTTGGGCTATGTTCGGATCTACCTGGGTCTCGCTCCTGGGAATGGGGTAATACATGAAGGCATTCGCAGCCGGCCATACCCGGTTCTGGACGGTATCCACCCGGTAGGTGAAGGCCGTGCCGGGGGGCGGAACGGGCTGGGTCAGGTATCCTATTTCGGCGCCCGGGTTGGTAGGAGTAATGACGATCCCCAGGCCGGGTGCGGATCCTTCCTGGGCGGTGGTTACACCCCAACGCCGCAGGTCGAAGAAGCGATGCCCCTCGAAGCAAAGCTCCACCCTCCTTTCCTGGTAAATCTCGGTGAGGAGCTGGGCCTGGGTGCCCGATGCATATGCCGGCATCCCCGCGCGGCTGCGGATCATATTCAGGTAGGTCAGCGCGGCGCCTGTATTCCCCAGGTTGGCCTCCGCTTCGGCATAATTCAGGTAAATTTCCCCGAGGCGGAAAAGGATCCACTGGCAGTTGGTCGTATTATTTGGCGCGGTATTGAAATTCACCGCGGAGTCCACGAACTTCAGGAGGGTATAGCCCGTCTGGGAAGCATTCCATGGGGACAAGGAGCTGAACTTCGAATCCAATCCCCCTACCCCGCTGGCATTGTCGCTCCAGAACTGGGCGAAGCTGGGCCTGGGTTGGCCATTGGTTCCCAGGACGCCCTGGTTGGGGAAGGGCGCCCCGTTATAGAGTATATCGGCGTAAAAGCGCGGGTCGCGGTTGGCGTAAGGGTTTGCCGCCTCTGCGGGGTTGCTCCAGCTAAAGGCCGACCCGTCGGACATCTGGAAGGCTTCCACGACATTCTCCAGGACATTGTAGGCGCTGTACCCGTTGTAACCGTTGGGGCTGAGGTCCCGGTAGCAGGTATTGTACCGGTCGGCGTAGTTGGTCCCCGAATATACGCGGGCGAGGATCACCTCGGGATTGAAGAAATTGGTGAAGATCGCACCGTAGTTGGTCGAAGAACCGAACAGGCTGTAATTCCCCGAATTGATCACCGCCATGGCCGCCGCCGCGCAGGAATCCCACTCGGCAGGGCTCGGGTTGGGGTTATACCCCGGGCTGGCCGCGTATAGGAAGAGCCGGCACTTCAGTGCATTGGCCGCGTCCACGGTGGCGGTGCCCTGCAGGTTGTTGCTGTTGACGTAAGAAGCCTGGGGCAGCAACGGGAGCCCCACATTGAGGTCGTTCAGGATGAACTGCATGGTCGAATCCCAGCTCGCCCGGCTTTGCGTGAATGTGGTATTGTTCGCCGTGAACACCTGGGAAATCAGGGGCACCCCGCCGAAGCGCTTGAGGAGCTCGAAATAACTCAGCGCCCTCAGGAAGTGGACCTGCCCCGTGAGGCTTTGAATCTCGGCCAGGTTCCCATTCGTGTCCAGGAGCGAAATGTTCTGGAAAAAGGTATTCTCCAGGCCGATCGTATAATACAACGTCGACCAGAAGTTAAGGGTGGAGCTGTAGTTGAGGGGGAAGGAACTGCTTTGGTTGTCGGGGGTGGCTTCTCCCAGGCAATATTCCGATTCGTGGCACCACCCGAAGTTGCTGTACAGCTCGTCCGTCTGGGCGCCCCAGCCGAAGCCCCCATCTTTGAAAGCGAAGACCGTCTCGTTATAAATCTCGTTGACGTAGGCCTGGACCAATTGGGGGCTGGTCCACACCGTTCCCGTGGAATACGAGCTCAGATCGGGAACATTGAGTGCCTTTTTGCACCCGCAAAGGGTTCCGACCGTCATCAGTAGTATGGTTACTTTTTTCATCGGTGACACGTTTTAAAAGGTGACGTTTACCCCCGCGTTGAGGACCCTTTGCTGGGGATAGTATTTGCCCGTGGTACCCGTTCCATCGGGCGCTTCGGGGTCGAAGGAAGGCCCGAACTTATCGATGGAAAACAGGTTGTTCCCACTCACGTAGACGCGGATGTTCTGGATCTTCGCGCGCTTCAGGGCGCCCTCCTTGGGGATCGTATAACCGATCTCCACGTTCTTCAGGCGCAGGAAGGCGTCATTCATCAGCCAGAACGTGGAAGGATAGGTATTCGAACCGTAGGAACGTCCCGTCTCCCCGTTGAAGGTCCGGGGATATTTGTCGTCCCCGGGCTGCAGCCAGCGTCCGGTATAGAACTGCTCCGCCTCCTGGAGTCCCGAGGGCTGGAGCATGGCGTGAGCCCTGGCCTGACCCTGGAAGAAAATGGTGGCATCGAAGTGCTCCAGGAAGCGCGACCCGAAACGGATCCCGTACATGATCTGTGGCGTCGCGGACTGGGTTGTCCGGAACTCGTCCAGGGCGTTGATCTGCCCATCCCCATTGATATCCGCATACCGAATGTCTCCCGGGCCCGTTCCTATGGGATGCGGGGTCTTGCCGATAGTGGCGGTATCCTGGTAAAGGCCTTCAGCCTGGTACAACAACCAGGACGCCGTGGGGTGCCCCGTCATGCGTTGATAAGAGGGCACGGCTTCAGGCTCGGCTTCATACACTACCTTGTTGACCGCGAACGTCAGGTTACCCCCAATATCGTACGAAAACCGCCGGCTGACGCTGTGGTTATAATCCAGGGAAAGCTCCAGCCCGTGGTTCAGCACTTTCCCCAGGTTTTCGTCAGGAAGACTCAGACCCGTGAACAGGGGTACTACCGTGCTGGGTGGAACCAGTATCCGGGAGCGCATCGAGGTGAAGGCGTCCACGGTCACATTCAGGGCATGGAAGAGGCGCATGTCCACGCCCACGTCCGTCGTCTTGGCGATTTCCCAGGTAATGTTCACATTGGGCGTAGGGCCCAGGGTGAAACCGGGTACCTGTGTGGGCGCTGCCGAGGCCGAAGGTCCCGGCCCCCCGTAGAAATAGCCTGCTGCCAGGTATTGGGATACCTGCCCTTCCTGGAGTTGATAGGTCTGGATGTACTGGAAAGGAGAAACCGCATCGTTACCCGACAAGCCGTAAGAAGCCCTAACCTTCAGCTGGTCGACGGTACCGGAGTGAAACCAGTCTTCGTTGCTTACCCTCCATGCGCCCGATATGGCGGGGAAATACCCGAAGCGCTTGCCTGCGGGGAAATTCGGGGATCCCTCGTAACGCATATTCAGGTCGAGGAGGTATTTGCTGGCGAAGTCGTAGGACAAGCGGCTGATCACGCTTTCCCGCGCCGTTTGAGTCGTCGCCGAATTATTGGTGGCGGTGGACGTGCTGCCTCCGAAGAGCTCCTGTACACTGTTCGCCAGGAAGCCTGAGCGATAGGCATCGAGCTCAGTGTACGTTTCCGAAGACTGCTCGTAGGCCAGGAAGGCCTGGACGGAGTGCTTGCCGAACTGGCGCGCGTAGTCCAGCTTCAGGTTGAAAAGTTGGTCCATCGTCCTGGAGTTGGTAATGGACAGGTTCGGCGGGATTTGGGAAACCACCTCGGAATAGGTACCCGTAGCCTCATTGTAGGAATAGGCGGGCGGTGGCAAAGCATTGAATCCCTTATACTGGTCGTAATACAGGTCGTAAGCGTAATACCCGTCGAAGTGCAACCCCTTGGTGATCCGCCCCAGGTCCCAGTCGAAGGAAGACTTGGTCTGCAGGAAATCGTAATTGATGGAGGTGCTGCCCAGGTCCCCGTTGAGGACGTAGACCATGGAATTGTTCGGCCCACCGCCGATGCCCACGCCTACTTTTCCGTTCGGATACCGCGCCACCAGGAAGGGGTAAGCATTCCACAGCTCCCCGAAGATATCCCCCGCGGTCCCGTAATTCGGGCACTCGTTCTGGCGGAATTCGTTCCGGTACAAAACGTCGAACCCCACGTGGAAAGTGCTGGTCGCATCCATATCCACGTTTACCCGGGCGTTCCGGTTGACATAATAATCAGAGCCTCCCCGATACATACTGTTTTGGTAGAGGTATTGACCCGAGACGTAGTAACGCACCCGGTCATTCCCTCCCCGGATGCTCAGCACGTCGTTATTCTGGAAGGCCCAGGGCGCCATTACCGTCTTCCACCAATTGGTATTTGGATACCCGAGGGGATCGCTGCCGTCCTGGTATTTCTGGAGTTGTGCGGGTGTAAAGGTCGGAGGAGCACCCACCAGCGAATCGTATTCATTGGAAGCCACGCCGTACTCGTAAGAGTTCAGCAAATGGGGCACCCGTGTGGGCTGCGTAGCGGCCACGTTGGCGTCAAAAGTCAGGGTGGGCTTGCCCGAAATCCCCCGTTTAGTCGTGATGAGGATGACCCCGTTAGCCGCCCTGGCTCCATAAATGGCGCCCGTCGCGTCTTTCAACACACTGAAGCTGGCAATATCGTTCGGATCCAGTCGTCCGAAGCCGCCCTGCCGGTCGGGGATCCCATCGATGACGATGAGGGGAGCCGTATTGCCCAGGGTACCCACGCCCCTGATGTACAACTCGGGGTCGTCCGCTCCGGGTTCCCCGCTGCGGGTATTGACGATCAGACCGGGCATGGACCCCGCCAGCGCGTTCGCCACATTGGGAACGGGTGATTTGGCCAGCTCTTCCCCGCTCACATCGCTAACGGCCCCGGTCAGGTTTGCCTTTTGTCGGGTCCCGTAACCGATCACCACGATGTCCCCGATGGATTTGCCTGCCTGAGTCAACTGGATGTGCAAGGTGGTTGCTCCGCCCACCTTCACTTCCTGAGAGGCATATCCCACGGAGGTGAAGACCAAAATGGAATTTTTCCCCGGTACCTGGAGGGTGTAATTGCCCTCGGCATCGGACATGGTTCCGCCGGATCCGCCTTTGATCGTGACGCTGACGCCACTCAGGACCTTGCCGTCGGTATCCGTGACCTTACCGGTAATCTTTTTTCCCGCCTGTGCGGTTTCCGCCTGTGCGGAGGATGGAATGGAATGAAGAAGAAAGGCTACCCCCGCGAGCAGGATGAGGAGCCATCGCGCAGCAATCTTGACGAACATATGGTTAGATTTTGGTAGTCTAAAAGCAATCGTCCTCCCCGGGGGCGCCTTTAGAGGGCTACCACTTCCGGGGGCTTGTTCGGTCCCTTCGGTCTGTTCAGTTCCTTCGATCCGTTCGGTCTATTCTGTTCTATTCTGTTATTGAACCAAATATACCTCCTTTTTTCAATTCTCCAAACTTTTTTCATATGTTTAAACCCAAGCGACTGAAAGACTATGGCAAAGGAAGCACCTATAGAGATTGCGCGGAACAAGAAAAATCTGGCCTTTTACCTGGCCGGGGGGTTGATCGTCCTGTGCATAGGACTCTTCCTCGTGGTCGACCCTTATCCCTTCATGACCAGGGGAATGATGACGAGTTTCATCATCGTGGCGACCGGCCTGGCCATCATGGTATTATCGGGCATATATTGCTACATCCTGGCCGTGCGGATGGCCACGGTATTCCCGGCAATGATAATTTCGGAAGAGGATATTTACGACCATACCGGTTCTCCGGCCGACGGCCTCATCAACTGGGCCGACGTGGCGGAAATAAAGGAAACCCAGATCAAGGGCAAGCGTTATCTCTCCATCATCGTCAAGCACCCCCAAACGTACATCGATCGTCAGCGCAATCCGGTCAAACGAAACGTATTGGTGAAGCTGCACGAAGCCTATGGCAGTCCCATCCAGATCGCGGCGGACTCCCTCGACTATGATTTCGAAGGGTTGAAAAATTTAATGAAAACGCGCCTCGAGAAATTCCGGGCGACGGCCAGCGCACGGTAAGTGCGGCGGCCAGCCTGGGCGCGCCTGCTACAGCCGCTCGATGAGCATGGCGCTCGCGCCCCCTCCCCCATTGCAAATCCCCGCGAGTCCATAGCGTCCTCCCGTTTGCTGGAGGATGCTCAACAACGTGATGACGATTCTGGCCCCGCTGCAGCCGATGGGATGTCCCAGGGCAACTGCGCCCCCCCAAACGTTCAGACGTTCTTCGGGGATGCCTAAATCGCGCGCATTGGCCATCGCCACGCAGCTGAAGGCCTCGTTGATCTCGAAGTAGTCGATGTCGCTGATGGCCAGGCCGGCCTTTTGCAGCGCCCGGTTCATTGCGATCGTAGGAGTGGTGGTGAACCATTCCGGGTCCTGGCTGGCATCGGCGTAAGAGACGATCCTGGCCAACGGTTTCGCGCCCTTGGCGGCCTCTTCGGACGCCAGGATGATGGCCGCCGCGCCGTCGTTGATTTTGGAAGCGTTGGCCGCGGTGATGACGCCATCCTTCGTGAAGGCGGGCTTCAGCGTCGGTATCTTTTCGAATTTGACCTTTTTAAACTCCTCATCTTCGCGTACGTCACCGACCGCGACAATCTCCCCCGCAAAATATTCTTTCGCGTAAGCCGCCGCGGCGCGCTCATAACTCTGTACGGCGTAGGCGTCCTGCATTTCGCGGGTAAACCCGTATTTGGTGCTGCAAAGTTCGCCCGCCATGCCCATGGCATAATCCTTATACGGATCCCAAAGTCCGTCCTTGAGCATCCCGTCGATCACCTGTCCGTTTCCCATGCGGTACCCGGTCCGTGCTTTGTCGAGGTAATAGGGCACGTTGCTCATGCTTTCCATCCCTCCCGCCGCAACGATCGCGTTCTCTCCCAGGCGGATGTTCTGGGCGCCGAACATAACGGCCTTCATGCCGGATGCGCAGACTTTGTTCACGGTCGTACAAGGGACGCTGGTGGGTATCCCCGCATAGATGCTGGCCTGGTTGGCCGGGGCTTGTCCCAGGTTGGCGCTCAGGACGTTTCCCATGAAGACCTCTTCGATGTCGGAGGGGGCGACCCCCGACCGCTCGATGGCGGCCTTCAGGGCGATAGAGCCCAGGCGGGTCGCTGGGATGGCTGCCAGCGCCCCGTTAAAACTGCCGATCGGTGTACGCGCCGTACCCAGAATATAGACCTGTCTGTTGGACATAAACGTAGATTAGGGGCCAAAGATAACACTTGTTAGCTTCTCAGGGTTTGCCGAGTACGATAAATGGCGCCCAATAATACGGATCGTTTTTCCCATCCTCGCGGTGTGCGGCCAGGTAGCTCCTCTGGGCGGTGCTCAAAGCGGTGAAAGTATCCATGCCCCCCGTGTAGTTCTGGTAAAAATGGATCATGATCTCCTTGGTTGCCCGGTCGCTGATGGCCCACAAGGAAGAAACCACCGTGGGAACCCCCGCTGCGCTGAATGCCCTGGCCAGGGTTGCGTATTCGATCCCATCCACGCCCAGGGCACTCTCGCAGGTGGAAAGGACCGCCATGTCCGTATTGGGAAGTTTCATTACCAGGAGTTGGTCCATGGTGAGCTTCTTGTCTGAAAACAGGATCCAGCTCTCGTCGATCTTCCCTGTAGATAGATGCCCGTGTGTCGCCAAGTGCAAGACCTTACATTTCTCCGCAACCGAAAGGAGGTTCTTTACCGAGGCGTTGGTCCCGGAGAAAACCTGGCTGTGGGAGACGTTGGCGCGGATGCTGTCGGTTTCCTGGAGCGCGTAGGGCAGGCTACCGTCGGGATCGGCAAAAAGATAGGTACTGCCCCTCCCCGTCGATTTGAAATTATACACGAGGTCGTAGAGGTACATGGTGGACAGGTATCCCACGTTGCAGTCCTCTGCCAGGTAGTGGTCCTGGCCATCGTCGCCCACGTGGGAAAGGCAACTGAAGGGCAGGTAGAACAGGCGTCCGGCGGGGATGATGTACAGATGATCGAACCCCCTGATATCTCCGGATACCGGGCCCACAAGGACGTCGTAGAGGTAATGCAGGAGGCTTTGCAGGGGCGCTTTGTCGGGGGGGCCCGTGGAAACCACGGTTCCTCCCCGAACGGTATCGGACCCGTTGTGTCGAAGGTAGGCCACGGCCATGCCTACCGAATCCATCAAGGCTTCCTGGGATATCCGAACCTCTTTGAAGGACACGCGACCCTGGGAGACGAATTGTATACCCAGGCTGCCCCCCATGGGGATGTACTGGAGGATGCATTCGTTTCCTTTCAGGCGGCTCCGGGAAGTAGCCAGCTCGATGGGGGAAATATGCACCAGTTGGGAAAGGGAAGGGTAATTTTGCTCGATCTGGCTGAGCATTTTCATTTGGTTCCGGGTGGCCTCCGACTCTACAAGGGTAAGGGAATCGAGGGCGACCCTGTTATTGGCCCCAACCATGTCCCTTTTCCGGCTCTCCCCCTTTTTAGCCCTTACTTTACGGAGGTCCTCACCGGCCTGGGCGTAGGCCTTCAGCAGCCGGCCCGGTTCGGACTCCTCGGGGATGCTGCCGATGATCGCCGTCCGTTCGGATTCCAAAGCACCTTGGTTGAAATAGCTGATCAATTCCTGGGGGTCTGCCGCCCGCGTCAGGAAGCTGAGAGGATCGTTGCTCCCCAGGTTATAGTCCAGCAGTCCCAGGTTGGTGGCGACGAAGAGGTGTCCCGAAGGGTTGTAGGATATCGCCTTCACCCAGCGGCCGCCGTACTCCCTGAATTCCATATCTCTCGGCAGGAGCTGGTTCAGCTTTTCGGGATACAACCAGATGCCGTTGATGTAGGCCACTACCCCGCTGGGGGATCCAAACAACCAGCAATCCCCGATCTTCGTGCCCTGGGTGCCCAGGAACAAGGAAGGATGATCGCTTTTCAGGGTGGCGTACGCATTGCGTAACGTGACGGATTCATTCTCCGAAGCGGACAAGGCATGGAAATCACCCAGGTAGTCTTCCTGGAATCCCGTGGAGGTGCCCACGATCGCACGGTCCGCGGACACCGGTGTATAGGAGTTGATGAACCAGTTAAAGGCCATGCCGTTCCTTTTGGTTTCGTCGGCGGGCGTCAGGTTGACGAAAGCCTTCTTGTCCTCCCTCCATTCCAGCAGTCCCCCTGTCAGGGCCATTCCCTTGTAGGAGAGGTGCCTTTCATCGGAACAGACTACCCAGATCCGCCCGTCCAGGGTTTCAAGCACCCGGTAGACCAATTCTGTATAGCTGGGGAAGGTTACAGGGTCCTTGAAGAAATTGTATTCCACCAGGGAGTCCGCGTCCCGGATCTTAGGGTCGTATTTGAAGACCGAAAGCCCCCCGGCGGCCCAGACCCTTCCTTTCCGGTCTACCAGGATGTTCCGTATCGGGGTCTCCACTTTGTACTCACCCTCCGGGGACGGCGTCTGCTCGCAGGTGAAGAGCAGGGTCTCCGTGGGGGATAGCGTGGTCCTGTCGATGCTGTACCGGTAAATATCGTTGCCGGAACTGGCGATAAAGCTGGTGTCGCTTTCTTTTGCCAGGAGGTCGATGGTGCTGTTTGTAGGAAAATCGCGCAGCCCGCCCCCGGCAGTATCGTAATACTGGAGGATGCCGCCGTCGGCCACCAGGGTCATACCCATGCTGTCCAGGGTCAGCATGGAGGTAGCCTTCTTGTTATAAGCGTAGGAAACGCGGTTCTTTTCAAAGAGGACCAGGCGGTCCCCGCAGAGCAAATCGAGGCCTCCACCCCCCGCATAGGCTACGTCCTGGACGGAGAGGAGCTTCCCATCCGCGGAAGGGATGTCCAAATGTTCGAAATGCCTGTCCCGGTAAAAGGAGATGCCCCTGTCCGTAAGCACGGACATCACGGGATCTCCTTCTACATTAATATCTACAATGCCATAGACCTTTTTGTTGCTGACGATATTACCCGTGAGGTCCTCTGAATACGACTTGCCCGACACGTTGTCGCGCTCGAGGTAGGTCACCTTGTTCCCCACGCTGTACACGGGCCGCCCGTCCGAAAAGTACACCTGGTCGAAATTTCCCGTGTATACCTCGGAAAAGTCCAGGCTCCGGTCGTCCCCCGAATCGGGGACCAGGGCGGTGAAGAAGGCCTGGTCCGCCACGCCCGCCACCAGGTGATCTTCGCCCTGGCGGATAAAGGCGATGTCCCGCCCCTTCAGGTAGGTGTGCAAGACTCTGCCCTGTCGGGGATCCCAGGCATCGATCCCCTTGTCTCCCGCCACGAGCACCAGGGAGTTCATTCCCAGCAAACCGTTTATGCGACCCGAAGACAGCCCGGAAATATCGTCGATACGGGTGACCTTGTCATTTTCAGGATCGGTCCCCGATACCTGGAAAAGCCCGTCGTCTGTGGCGATATAAAGGATCGTGTCCCCCGAGAAGGCCATGTCGTTGATGACGGAAGCGCCGGAAGCGGGCTGCAGTTCGAGACTCCGTACAAAGCGTTCCTTGCCTGGCCGGTAGGTAAGGTACCGCCACAAGCCGTTCCTTTCCATGAACAATCCCCGGTTGCTCGTCAGGTAGATCTGTCCCAGGGGGCCGGTGAAAATCTTGTGAAAGGTGACCGCCCCGTTGTCCGGGAAGGGGAGGATATCGCTGAAGGGTATTTCCCTGTAGAATCCCCGATTTTGAAAATCGGATTTGCTCAGCCACCAACTGTCCTTGAGGAGCACGACGGGCTTATCGCGGTACTTGTCCATCATCTTCACGGCGGCGCTGAAAATGGCCGCGTTGTCCTTTTGGGTGATCATAACCCCCTCCAGCCATTCTTGCATTTGCACCCAGACATCCCAATATTCGGAGGCAACTCCCCTTTGGCGAATGTAAGTGAGGGCATTGTAGAAATCGTCCACCACGGTGAGCACCTGGGGGTATAAAACCGTTTTTTTCCGGGTGCGCAGGAAGAGCATGGCACACGTCTCGGCCGCCCTGGTCCCATAGTCCCTCTTGTCCTGAATGTGGGTATACAGGTACTGGACAAGGACCAGTCCGCTTCGGAGCCACGCCGCGCTGCCGGCCACGGCCTCATCGTATTTATCCTGGAGGCTGTCGTGGACCCGGTCCGGCATACCCAAGTCGGGTAAGTCGCCCCGGGCGATGCTTTTCAGGGCTTCCCCGGGAATGCGGGCCTTTTCCTCCAGCTCAGTCAATAGGGTCGTGACCCGCTCGGAAGCCTCCCGCCCCTGGTTGCTTTCCACCTTCTCGACCTCTCCGGTGGTATCATTATACGTGACCCTCAGGGTATCCCTGGAGGAAGTGGTGAACCTGATGGGTTTGCCCTTAGCGTTGTAGGTAAATTGCACGCTACCGTCCTTTTTGGACGAGATCCGGGTGATGTGGTCCAGGCTATCGTAATCCAGGTGGAGATCGAAACCATCCGAGGAGCGTATCCGGGAAAGGTTGCAACGGACGTTATAATCGAAAGAAACACTGGAGGGGCCCACTTTGATCATGGCGACCTTGCCGCAATCGCAGTTATCCTGGTACCTGGCCTCGGTGCCGTCTTCGAAGTAGATGTGGGCGGAACAGTCCGCACTGTCCACCACTACCTTGTTGTTCCCGCCGAGGGCGCTTAAGCAACTTCCGGTGAACCAATCCACATAGCGTTCAGAGGTGGGGAGGCCCCAGTTGTTTTTATACCGGACCTCGTAGTCGTTCCGGTTATCTCCCAGGAAGCTGAGGGATTGAGCCCGGAAGGTGGCCATGGCCGACAGGTCGCCGGAATTGGGGAAGCGCTGGGTAAACAACGACGCATACTTGACGGCCTCGATGGGGCTTCCCGTCCACATGGTATTCAGCTTAACGTAGTTGTACAGCCGGTCGGATTCGAAGGGATTGCGCTCCGCGTAGTTCCTGTATAGCAGGCCTTTGTTGTCATCATTATAATCCGTCCACAGGCTCCAAAAGACGTGCGCGTTATCCGGCTGGTACAACGTGGCTTTCTCCAGTGTCAAGCGGGCGGAGTCCTTGAGGTTGAGCGCGGCAAAGATATCCGCCAGGGATGGTAGCATGGCGCCCACATTCCCGCCATCCCGCTCATATGCTTCCATGTATTTTCTGGCCTGCGCAGCTTCCTCGTAGGTAATCTGGTTCCGTTTCAACAGGTCCAGGTAAGTATACACAAACTCCTCGTCGATCTGGGGCAGCAGGAAGGAATCCCTGGCGATGAGTGGCGCCCGCTCCTTCAATTCTTCCAGGTGGCGGCTCAGCGATTCCCTGTCACCGGCATACAAAGCGCGCTGGTACTTGAAAGGGAAGATGGACCCGGGATTCCGGGCGGCGGCGCTGTCCCAGACCTCCAGTTTGGCGGTCTCGGAGGATGCCAGGACCGATTTTCCCGCCCACAGGTCTTCATTATCCGGGTAGCGGGACAATAAGGAGTCCATAACATATTTTCGGTCGGCAGGAACCCCGCTTGTCTCGCGGATGGCAAAGTACTGTCGGATGCGCCATTCGCTCCACCCATCGAACCCGACTGATTGTTCGAGGACGACCAGGGCTTCGCTTTCCTCTTTATCGAGCCGGAGCATGCTGGTTAGGTTGTCGAGGCACCAGGAGGAGGCGGGATAAGCGGCCTGCCATTTGCGCACCCATGCCACTGCGCCAGCATAGTCCTTGAGTCCCAGGTAGGTGGATTCTCCCTGGTAATAGGAACCTTCGTCCATTTCGGGGACCCGGTCCGGTTCCAGGTGAATCAGCTCCAGGGATTTGCTGAAGGCCGAATCCTGGTTGTATGCCCAGATCAATGTGCGGTAAGGGGTCGCTTCCTTGCTCCCCTTTTGGACCAGGTCGAGGTAATACGCCCTGGCCTCTTTCATCCAGGACAGGCCGGTTTCCATGTACATGCGCTCAGATATGGCCTTATCCTGGATTTCCCGGGTCCGGTAAGATGCCTTGAGCCATAGCTCCGCCTTTCCGTAATCCCCCACTGCCCCGTATAGCCGGGCCTTTTCCAGTTGCATATTGTCCATGCTATCCCCTTTCAGGTAAAGGCGACAATACCTGTTTAGCAGGCTAAAGGCCTCCCCTTCCCTGCCCAGGCGCAGGTAAGACTGAGCCGCTTCTTTCAGGTTGTCGGAAAACAAAAAAGGGGAGGCTTCGAAAGAGGCCTCGTATGCGGCAGAGGCTGCTTCATAACGCGCAGTCCGGTACAAGGCATCCGCGAGGTAACGCCAGGCATAGGTGTCTCCCGGAACATCCCTGAGGAAGGCCCGGGCGATGGCGATCCGGTGGGCGTCGGTCAGGTCGCCCCTGACAAGGCTGGACATCGCCCTTCCCAGGTTGGGGTAGGCTGAAAAATCGCCGCGCCCAAGGCGATCCCTGAGCAATCCTTTCAGGGGTGATACTTTTCCTAGAAGAATGTCATACGCCCTGACGAAGTTGAAGCAGTCCGGCTGGGAAGGCAGGGCGAGGATGAGCATGGAATCCGCAAAATAAGGGTCGATATTTTCCTCGAGGGAGACCAGGACCCGCGGGCTCAGGACGCCCAGATGCGCGAGGTCCGTATGACCGCGGTAAAGGGTCAGGGCGGCGTGCGAAAGGGCTTTGTCGTATAGGTTTTCCACGGCCACCCCGAAGGCCAGGAGGGAGTCGCCGGGCGCGCCATCCCGGGAGTGGAGGCAAGTCCAGGCTTCCACCATTTCAATATTGATCCTGCCCGAGGCCAGGGTTCGGTCCAGGGCGGCGGAGGCTTCAGCCAGGCGTCCCTGTTTGAATAAATCGCTGAGTTCGGTTTGCGCATAAGCGGAGACCGTGAGCAGGATGCTCAGGAACAGGACAAGCAGGGGGCGCATATGTAGAGTCGTTAGTTACTAAAGGTGGTTCCGCTCGATAAATGCGGTATAAAGTATCTGTAATGCGGTATCCCGCAAATTATCGACCATCAGCGCCCGATAAAGGCCTGAAGCCATTGCAATGCAGCCCTGGTGTTCCAGCCACTCGCAGCGTCGGAGGCCGTCCAGCAGGCCCCCCAGGGTATCCCCGACAGGCACCGGGGGCACCGCCGACTCGTCTACCAGGACCAGCCTCCCTGTATCTACGGTCCTGGCATTCCCCCCTCTGAGGGCGGAAAGGGTCCAGTGGTAGGCCGCACCGTAATGTAAGGAATCCTTAATATCTAATAATGCCGTCGTGTCCCCGACCGATAGGGTGCAATGACCAACGGTCAGACGGTACCCCTCTGCCCAGGCGATCTTATTCCAAACGAAGGGCAGGTAAGCCACCGAAGTCTTGTACCCACTGGCCGGGAACAGTACGACAGCCAGCCCCCGGGACACGCCGGCCACGGAGCCCGGCGCTTGTTCGCCGCCCGGGTGGAGCAATTCCTGCCAGAGCAGGGTGCAATACTTAACCGTGATATTATCGGTAATGGGCGTCTTTTGCAGCTTTTGGACATCGGCCATGGTATAGGTACCGCGCGCGACCAGGCGGATATAGTTCGTTTGTTGATCGAAAAGAGTGACCCGGGCATTGTCCTCCAACACCAGGATGTCGCCGTTATAGAGGAAGGTATTGCGGACCAGGACTGCGGATTTGTCCCCCTTCCGGCAGCGCACCGTCCCCTGCGTTTGGTATACGCGGTAAAGGGGCCACTGTGCCAGGACGGCGTGGCAAAGGCAAAGGCACAGCCCCAGGATGAACAAGGGTTTATTCATGCACGAAGGTCTCATATCGGAATCGTCTTTTCATTTGGATAGCTAACCATTCGTAGAGCCAAAATACCTCGAAACTCAGGACGACCCCGATGATGATGGGGGTCAAATCTATCCGGTAAGCCCACACGTCGAACACCATCAGGCCCAGGTAAACCAGGATCAACGCGAGCGCCAGCTGTAGGAAAAAAAGGAGGAGGTGGGGATGATGCCGGCTCCGGGAAACGACCCGGATGTACCACAGGTTCAACCCGAAGACCAGGGCGAAAGTGAGGGCATAGACGCCTTTCCCGGGCATTTCGTCGATATACTTGCCCCTTTCAATCATCTCCAGGATATTAGCCAGTATGACGACCCCGTAGGTATCGGGAAAGGACTTCCCGCCTTGCCTTGGGTTCATGGGAGTGAAGTGCAGGTCTTCCAATATCAGAGGGGGATCGGGGCAAATGAATCCCAGGAACACCACCCTGCCCCGTATATAATTTTCGAGGTGCTCTCCCTGGACGGGATGCAGGAACCGGTCCAGTCCAATTAAATTGTAGCGCGAGGCCGTACCCTGGTAGTTGATCGTTTCCTTGCGCTGTCCACGCGCCACCAGGGTATCGTAGGCGCCAGGCGATGCCTTTTGGAGGAGGCGCGCGGAAAAGGAGGGATAGGGCTGCCCATTCACCGGCAAGAAGGGCTGGAAGTGCCGGGTAATTTCCTCATCCCCTTCGGGGAGATTGAAAAAACCGTCGGGGATGTCGGGCAGTTCTTGGGCAAAAAAACTGCGCGTGATGCGCCCACTATCGTATTTGGAAGCTAACACCACGTTACCCGCGTGGCGGATAGCCGCCACCAGGGCACTGTCCTGGAGCGGATCGGGCCCAGGTTTATAAAAGATCGCATCGATCCCGATCAGCGCAGGGTGCATAGGGACCAATAAGTTCAGCTCCTGCGCGATCTCGTCCCGGGTGCGCCCGATTTCCAGGATGCTGATCCCCGTGTCCATCTTCTCAGTCTGAGTGTGGAAACGCGCGTATTTGAGGTCATAGATATCGAAATCATCGAAGCCTTGCTTGATGGGCTTGACCAATTCGTACTTCCAGGGAAAAAAACTGATGAACCCATCTACCGCTATCATCAGCAGGGACGCTACGAATGCTTCTTTGAACAACTGGACCTTTTTCATGAGATAAGCGAAAAACGGGCTATATTGTCGAATATAGTTTTTTTATGCGCCGCTTACCTCCACTGATCCTCCTTTTTATTTGCGCATTCACCGATTTTATTTGCGCATCCGCCGTCGCGCAGGTTGGCGCTCTCCCATCGAAGTACGCCCTGATCATCGCCATCGGCGACTACCCCAAAGCGGGTGGCTGGCCGAAGCTTTCGAGCGACCGGGACGCGGACTTCCTGCACCAGGCGCTCCTCGGCCAGGGCTTCCCCGAGGCGAATATCATTACGATCAGGGACACACAGGCCACGATGACGGGTATTCGCAAAGCCTTCGGGGAAATCACGGGGCTCGTCAGGAAAGGGGACGTCGTCCTGGTCCACGTGTCGAGTCACGGGGAGCAGGTAGAAGCGGACAATGACAATAAGGTGGACGGGTTGGACGAGTGCATCGTGACCTACAACGCCCTTTCCCCAAACGTTTCGGCCCCCGAAAATTTTAACCGGGACCAGGCCGATTACCTTAGGGGACACACCCTGGGAAGCTACCTCGTCGAACTCCGGGCCAGGCTCGGCCCCAACGGGGACCTCCTGGTCATCATGGACAATTGTCATTCCGGGGACGGGACCCGGGGGACGGCCGTCGTACGCGGTGATTTCCTGCCCTTCGTCTCCCCTTCCTTCGATCCCCTCAAACATCACCACTCCGATTCCTCGGTTCTTTACCGACAGGAACTGGGGGAAAACGATGCCTCCCTTGCGAAGTATGTCGTCATTTCGGCAACCCGCCCCGATGAACTGGACGTCGAGACAGTGGATGAACGAACGGATAATTCCATCGGCTCCCTGACCTATGCGGTGTGCCGGGCCTTCGAGA